>ENA-ORTB01000799-ORTB01000799.1-human-gut-metagenome-genome-assembly--contig:-NODE-799-length-39631-cov-4.453760_pt1 | contig 39631 bp, 31 predicted proteins | sample MGYA00241905_ERZ509174 | MGnify/ENA primary metagenome ERZ509174 (study PRJEB26280, sample SAMEA2338851) | human gut metagenome | biome: human gut; feature: human-associated habitat; material: faeces... | reverse complement strand
CATTGATTGCAGAAAAATGTACGAATACGTCAGCGCCATCCTCTCCTGTGATGAAACCATAGCCTTTTTCTGCGTTGAACCATTTTACAGTTCCCTTGTTCATGATGTTACCTCCATAAAATAAAAAAAATAAGTAGTTGAATTTCGGATAGAAACAAAAGAAAGCAGGACTTTCAAAATCTCCTTATATGAATAAAAAGCGGTCTTTAGAGAGTATATTCATTATAAATAAAATAATACAATCTCTAAAAACCGCTTAATTTACAATAATCAGAAGCTTGTGAAATGCACTTCATTATTTATATCCAATATTTCATTACAAGATTCAGTATATGCAAAAATGCCTTAAAAGTCAAGGAAAAAAGTATAATTGACGAAAGAATTTGTGTATGTTACTATTAAAACCAAAAGAGAATAAAATGTATTCTCAAAATCTTTCTGTACTTGATTTTGTTAAGAAGATGAGAGTGCAGAGAAGGCGCTGGAGGAGAGGAGAGTCCATGAACATTTTAATTAAAAACGGACGGGTAATTGACCCCGCAACAAAGACAGATAAGATAAGTGATTTGTATATCGAAGCAGGAAAGATTAAAGAAATAAAAGATGAAATCACTCCGTCAAAACAGGATAAGGTAATTGATGCAAAAGGCTGTTATGTAATGCCTGGTCTGATTGACCTTCATGTACATCTGCGTGACCCTGGACTTACGTACAAAGAGGATATCGTGTCAGGCTCCAAAGCAGCGGCAAAGGGTGGGTTTACCACAATTCTTGCCATGCCAAATACTAAGCCGGTCATTGACTGTGCAGACCGCGTAAAATACGTGCATAATAAAGCAAAAGAGATGGCACCGATTCATGTACTTCAGATTGGAGCGGTTACAAAAGGACAGGCAGGAGAAGAACTTGCCGAAATTAAAGAAATGGCAGCTGCCGGGATTCCGGCAATCAGTGAAGATGGAAAAAGTGTAATGAATGCAGGATTGTACAAAGAGGCAATGAAGATTGCCGCTGAATGCAACATTCCGGTATTTGCACACTGTGAAGATAAAAGCCTGATAGAAGCAAAGGGCTGTGTCAATTCCGATGAATATACAAAAGAACTGGGATTACCGGGAATCAGCAATGCAGTGGAAGATGTCATTGTCGCAAGAGATATCTTATTGGCAAAAGAAGCAGGAGCAAAACTGCATCTTTGTCATTGCTCTACAAAAGACAGCGTAGAAATGATTCGCCTTGCAAAAGAAGAAGGGCTGGATGTGACAGGAGAAGTCTGCCCGCATCATTTTACTTTGACTTCTGATGAAATTGATAAAAATGATTCAAACTATAAAATGAATCCTCCGCTTCGTACCAAAGAGGATAAAGAAGCATTATTAGAAGGATTAAAAAATGATATCATTGATGTAATCAGTACAGACCATGCACCGCACAGCAGAGATGAAAAAAATCAGTCTATGGAAGATGCGCCATTTGGAATTGTCGGATTGGAGACTTCGGTTGCACTTACAATTACAGAACTGGTAGAAAAAGGAATCATAACTCCAATGCAGATGGCAGAAAAGATGAGCTATAATCCGGCACAGGTAATTCATTCGAATAAAGGTACTTTAAAAGTGGGAGCTCCTGCGGATGTTACAATTATTGACCCTGAAAAAGAGTATGTCATTGATTCTATGACTTTCCTTTCCCGCGGGAAAAATACACCGTTTAACGGCTGGAAAGTAAAAGGAATGGTAAAAGCGACTATCTGCGATGGCAAGATTGCTTATATGAATCAGGAAGCAGCAAAAAATTTTAAATAAATAGAACAATATAAGACACAAAAAGATGGAGGAAGAAAAATGATTAACAAACTGACAGAAAAAATAAAAAAGACTCATGCACCGATTTGCGTAGGTTTAGACCCAATGCTTTCTTATGTGCCAAAACAGGTACAGGAGACTGCATTTAAAGAATATGGAGAAACCTTAGAGGGTGCCGCAGAAGCAATCTGGCAGTTTAATAAAGCAATTATTGATGCGACTTATGATTTGATTCCGGCAGTAAAACCGCAGATTGCAATGTATGAACAGTTTGGAATTCCTGGGCTGGTTGCATTTAAAAAGACCGTAGATTACTGTAAAGAAAAAGATTTGGTTGTAATCGGAGATATCAAACGAGGAGATATTGGCTCTACGTCTTCTGCTTATGCAGTAGGACATCTTGGAAAAGTTCAGGTTGGAACAAAAGAGTATGCAGGCTTTGATGAAGATTTTGCAACAGTGAATCCATATCTTGGTTCAGATGGTGTCAATCCGTTTATCGATATCTGCAAAAAAGAGAAAAAAGGTCTGTTTATTTTAGTTAAGACTTCCAATCCATCCAGTGGAGAATTTCAGGACCAGTTAATTAACGGAAGACCATTATATGAATTAGTCGGAGAGAAAGTTGCTCAGTGGGGCGCTGACTGCATGGGCGATGAATACAGTTATATCGGGGCAGTTGTCGGTGCAACTTATCCGGAAATGGGAAAAGTGCTTCGTAAAATTATGCCAAAATCTTATATTTTAGTACCGGGTTACGGTGCACAGGGTGGAAAAGGAAAAGACCTGGTTCATTTCTTTAATGAAGACGGACTTGGTGCAGTGGTAAACTCTTCCCGCGGAATTATTGCAGCTTATAAACAGGAGCAGTATGCAGAGTTTGGAGCGGCAAATTTTGCAGATGCATCCAGAAAAGCCGTAGAAACTATGGTGGCAGATATTGATGGTGCATTAACAGCATTAAAATAAGGGGAGAAAATCATGGCAAAGTTAAAGATGAAAAGTACTGTAATCGAGCAGAAGATGATTGCAGATGGAATCTGCAGTATGTGGCTTGATGCAAAAGAAGTTGCAGTACAGGCAAAACCGGGGCAGTTTATCTCTGTCTATAGTAATGATAAGAGCCGTGTGCTTCCAAGACCAATCAGTATCTGTGAAATTGACCGCGAAAAGGGCACACTCCGTATTGTATATCGTGTAGTGGGAAAAGGAACAGAAGAATTTTCCAAAGCAGAAGCAGGAGATTCTTTTGAAATCTTAGGTCCGCTTGGAAACGGATTTCCGATTGAAGAAGCAAAAGGTAAAAAAGTGCTGATGATTGGAGGAGGAATTGGCGTTCCTCCAATGCTTCAGACTGCAAAAGAAATCGAGGGAGAAGCGATTATTGTATCCGGATACCGCAATCAGGATTTATTCTTAAAAGAAGAACTTGAATCAGCAGGAACACTTTTTATTGCAACGGAAGACGGCAGTGTTGGAACAAAAGGAAATGTAGTAGACGCAATTCGTGAAAATCAAATCGAAGCAGATATGATGTTTGCCTGTGGACCAAAACCGATGCTTCGTGCATTAAAAAATTATGCACTGGAAAAAGGAATCCCTTGCTGGATTTCCATGGAAGAGAAGATGGCATGTGGAGTTGGAGCCTGTCTTGCCTGTGTATGTCAGTCTAAAGACGTGGATTCTCATTCTCATGTACACAACAAACGAATTTGTAAAGATGGACCGGTGTTCTTAAGTACGGAGGTAGAATTATAATGAATACAAAAGTAAATCTTGCCGGTGTAGAACTCAAAAATCCGGTTATGACCGCTTCCGGAACATTTGGTTCTGGCGCAGAATACAGTGAATTTGTAGATTTAAACGAGTTAGGTGCAGTTGTAACAAAAGGTGTGGCGAATGTACCGTGGCCGGGAAACCCAACCCCACGTATTGCAGAAACTTACGGCGGCATGCTCAATGCAATTGGACTCCAAAATCCGGGAATTGATGTATTTTGCAAAAGAGATATTCCGTTCTTAAAACAGTTTGATACGAAAATTATTGTAAATGTATGTGGAAAAAGTACAGAAGATTATTGTGAAGTAGTAGAACGTCTGGCAGATGAACCGGTTGATTTATTAGAAATCAATATTTCCTGCCCAAATGTAAAAGAAGGCGGAATTGCCTTTGGACAGAATCCAAAAGCGGTAGAGGCAATCACAAAAGAAGTGAAAAAATATGCAAAACAGCCGGTTATCATGAAGTTAAGTCCGAATGTAACCGATATTACAGAGATGGCAAGAGCAGCAGAAGCAGGCGGTGCAGATATTCTTTCTTTAATTAACACCTTAACAGGAATGAAGATTGATATTAACCGTCGTACCTTTGCGCTGGCAAATAAAACCGGCGGAATGTCCGGTCCATGTGTCAAACCTGTGGCTGTGCGTATGGTTTATCAGGTGGCTCAGACAGTCAATGTTCCGATTATCGGAATGGGTGGAATCTCAAATGCAGAAGACGCTCTGGAATTTATCTTAGCCGGTGCAACAGCAGTTTCCATTGGAACAGCAAATTTTGCAAACCCTTATGCGACAGTTGAGACGGTTAAAGGAATCGAAGAGTATTTAAAGAAAAACCAGATTGATGATATTAATACATTAATTGGTGCGGTAAAATAAAAAAATAAGAAATAAAAGAGACGGTATGTGAGTCGAGAGAGGACAGCATACCGTTTTTCTTTTCAATATATGAAACAGTGGCTATATGATAAAATGAGAAAAATTCTCAATAAGCATAGAGCATAATTGACAAACAATAAAAGTGATGATAAGCTATCCAAAGTTAGAAAGCTCTAACATCAGTAAGGAGAAAAAACGTGAAAAAAAAGATACTTGTATTATTTTTATTAAGCACAATGATTTTAGGAGGGTGTAGTACACAAAAAATCACCGATAGCAGCAGTCAAAAAGAAGAGGCACAAGAGGCGAAAAATCAGGACATCAGTGAGGAAAGTACCGATGGTGAAGCAGATGAAAGCCAGGAGGCAAGTAAGGATGTTTTTGCCATGGATACTTACATGACGGTAACTGCTTATGGAAGTCATGGAGAGGAAGCAGTGGAAAAGGCAGTTACGGAAATTGAGCGTCTGGATGGACTGCTTTCCACAGGAGAAGAGTCAAGTGAAATTGCACAAGTCAATGCCAATGGCGGTGGGACCTTGGGAAAAGATGCCTCTTATCTGGTGGAACGTGCATTGGAGTTTGGAAAATCCACAGGTGGAGCATTTGACATTGCCATCTATCCGATTATGAAAGAATGGGGATTTACCACAGGAGATTTCAAAGTTCCTTCTAAAGAAACATTGGATGGTCTTTTGGAAAAAACGAAATTATCGGATGTTGTGTTTGATAAAGAGACAAGTACCATATCTTTTAAAACCGATGGAATGGCGATCGATTTAGGCGGAATTGCAAAAGGATATACTTCTACCAGAATTATGGATATCTATCGGGAATGTGGAGTAAAAAGCGGTCTGGTGAATCTGGGCGGAAATGTACAGGCACTTGGCACAAAAACAGATGGAAGTAAATGGAGAGTTGCCATTCAGGGTGTAGAGGATGATGACAGCTATCTTGGTGTGCTTTCGATTTCAGACAAAGCAGTCATTACTTCTGGCGGTTATGAGCGCTATTTTGAGCAGGACGGGGTTACTTATCATCATATTATTGACCCGACTACCGGATATCCGGCAGACAGCGGATTATTATCGGTGTCAATTGTGAGTGCAGATGGTACGATGTGTGATGCGTTGTCCACTTCTCTGTTTATTATGGGAAAAGATAAGGCAATTGAGTATTGGAGAGCACACAGTGATGAATTTGATATGATTTTATATGATAAAGAAAATAAAGTTTATGTATCAGAGGGTATTGCAGAAGATTTTACTTCTGACTTTGATACAGAGGTAGTAAAGAAGGAGTAACAAAAGTTTATGAGCATACTGAAGAAACTAAAAAGTCTGGCACCGGCATTATCAGCAGTTGTTGTAGCTGCCTGTATCAGCGTTTCTCTTCACGGATATTCCACACCGGTTTATGCGGTTGATATTCCGGAAACAACGAAAAATCAGACAGATGAAGATGCATCTGAACAGGAGAATGCAGACACAGCTGAAAAAGAGAAAAAAGAGGATAAGAAAAAAGACGAGGACAAAAAAGAAGAACAGAAAAGTACAGCAAAGGGTTCTTTTGATGTATCAGATGGGACGTATTACGGAACAGGAACCGGATTTGCGGGAAAAATCAAGGTTGCGGTTACCGTAAAAGATAAGCAGATTACAGCAATTGAGATCGTTGAAAATGAAGCCGATGATGATACGTTCTTCAGTCGCGCCAAAGGAGTCATTGATAAGATTATCTCCGGACAGACGTTAGAGGTAGATGTCGTATCCGGTGCAACTTATAGTTCGAATGGAATTATCAGTGCAGTAAAAAATGCCCTGACGGGGGCAGCAGACAGCGGAACACCGGCGTCAACATCAGCAGGTGCTTCAGGTGGAAGTTCTTCACCGGCAGGTGGTTCTTCTTCTATCTCAACGGTACAGGATGCATCTGCCTACGCAGATGGAACGTATTATGGAACAGGAACGGGATTCTCCGGAGCACTTACGGTAGAAGTAGTGATAAGCGGAGGAAAGATTTCTTCCATACAGATTATGGATACTTCCGATGGAGATAGTTATATTCAGAGCGCTTCGGGATTGATTTCCAATATTATTGCAACTCAAAGTACAAATGTAGATACCGTATCAGGAGCAACCTACAGTTCGGTGGGAATCATTGAAGCGGTCAGAAATGCGTTAAGTCAGGCAGCAATTTCTTCTGATGGAAATTCAAATTCACAGAATACCAATTCCTCTTCAAACGGAAATGGACAGAACAGTAATAATAACAGCAGTGATAATACGACAGCAGTAACCGGAAAATTCCCATATAAAGAGGGCGTTTATTATGGAACAGCGGAAGGGTATCTCGATGATATTAAGGTAGCAATTGTCATTCAGGATAAGACCTTAAAAGCAGTTGTGATTGTAGAAGAAAATGACGATGAGACCTTCTTTAAGCGTGCAAGAACAGTTGCAGAAAATATGGTGAAAAAACAGACGGTAGATGTGGATGTTGTATCAGGAGCAACTTATAGTTCAAAAGGAATTATTGGTGCGGTAAAAGAAGCGTTAAAAGAAGCCGAAAAAGCAACAAAAGGCGAGAATGATAACAGCAATAACAATAATAATAATAATAACAACAGCAATAATAATAACGGAAACAACAGTAACAATAACGGTAATAACAACAATAACGGAAACGATAATAACGGCAATGATAACAATGGCGGAAATAATGGAGATAATGAAAATCCAGATGAGACAAAGTATATTTATGCCGATGGAGAGTACACCGTAATTGTACCGTGCCTTCCAAATGAAGATGGAGATTTTGAAGCATATAGTCTTACAATGAAAGTTACGATTTCAAAAGATAAGATTACAGATATTTCCGAAATTAAAGGCGATGGAAGTTCAGACAATGACGCTTACATAAAACGGGCAGTACAGGGAACTTCCAAACTTCCTGGAGTAGTAACACAGATCCTTGAAAAAGGAACACTGGAAGAGATTGATACAGTTTCAAGAGCAACCTGTTCTTCTAACTCCATTTTAGAGGGCTGTAACCTTGCGTTAGAGACAGCAAAGAAAGTACAGTCCGGTGAAGATACTGGAGAGGATTCGGGTCAGGATGATTCCAATCAGAATACAGAAGAAAATGCAGGAGACGAAACACCATGAAATCACTTTTAGTCAGATTTATCAATGTGGCAGTAATTGCCATAGCAATTGTCGGTTATAACGGGATTTTAACGAACAGAGAGAAAACCGATGAAATTGCAAAATTAGATGCGCAGTTAGAAAGTGAAAAACTTGCAAGAAAAAATGCAGAAGAACAGGTTGCGCAGGGAAAATCAAAAGATACACAGGCGGATGTAGATGCTTCAGAGGAAAGCGAAGGTGCTTATAAAGACGGCACTTATGAAGGAGAAGCGGATGGATTTGGCGGACCGATTCAAGTAAAAGTAACTGTGGAAAATGGTGAAATTACGGATATTGAAGTGGTATCTGCGGAAAAAGAAGATGGAGCTTATCTGACAATGGCAATGGATGTGATTCCAAATTTAATTGAGGCTCAGTCAGCCGATGTCGATACGATAAGCGGAGCAACATTTAGTTCTACCGGAATCATCAATGCGGTGGAAGCAGCATTAGAAGAGGCGGTGTAGGTAGAATGAAAAAGATAGATGTAAAAAACCTTTCCAAAAAACAAAAAAAACAGTTAAATACCTGGCTTCGGGCAGTGATTCAGTTGTTATATTTCCTGTTTTTACCATCAGCCTTTACTGCAGCGTTTGGTGGCGTAAAATATATGTTTACGCAGATTGGAGTGGAAGCAAAGATTGAGCTGACTTCCTTTGTGGCAGTTTTACTTATCTTATGCGCTTATACAATTGTATTTGGGCGTTTCTTTTGCGGATTTGCCTGTGCATTTGGAAGTTTGGGAGACGCACTGCATGCAATCTATTTAAGAATCTGCAAAAAACTCAAGAAAAAACCGGTTTCCCTGAAAAAAGAATGGGAACAATGGCTGATTTTATTGAAATATGTAGTACTGGCAGGGATTGTGCTTGCGTGCTTCTTTGGCGTCTATGGAAATGCAAGAGGAACAAGTCCATGGGATGTATTTTCCATGATTCATGCAGGAAACTTCCGGCTTTCGGCTTATAAAATCGGAATTGCGGTGCTGATTCTTCTTATGATTGGAATGGCATTCATAGAACGCTTCTTCTGTCGTTTCTTTTGTCCGATGGGAGCAATTTTTTCTTTGCTTCCGATTTTACCGTTCTTTTCTCTTGAGAGAAAAAGAGAAAGTTGTATAAAAGGATGCAGTAAATGTACAAGAAGCTGTCCTGCAAAGATTGAGTTAAGAGAAGCAAAAACAAGTATCGTACAGGGTGAATGTTTCCAGTGCCAGAAATGTATTGATGGCTGTCCGAAAGGAAATGTAACCTGTGGTGTTGGCATATTAAAAGGAAATGAAATTGGATTTACTGTATTTAAGGCAGTTCTTTTACTTTGCCTTTTCATGTGGCTTGGAATTTAACCGATAGATGTCAGGAGAAAATTTGTGAGTAAAAAAATTTCACTTTGCGCCATGTTAATTGCACTGGCTATGATTTTTAGTTATGTGGAAGTATTAATTCCATTTAATTTTGGAATTCCCGGAATCAAACTTGGAATTGCGAATCTGGTAATTGTAGTCGGTTTATGTTTTTTGAAACCACACGAAGTATTCTTAGTTTCTGTTTTAAGAATCCTTCTTGTGGGAACCTTATTTGGAAATGGAATGTCTTTGATTTACAGTATTGCCGGAGGAATGTTTAGTCTGGCAGTGATGCTGATTTTGAAAAAATCCGGTGGATTTTCCATTTTAGGAATCAGTGTTGCCGGCGGTGTGGCTCACAATATTGCACAGCTTGCAGCGGCGATGCTTGTAGTGAGCAACGTTCATTTAATTTATTATTTACCGGCATTATTAATTGGAGGAGCTGTCACTGGAACTTTAATTGGAATCACGGCAGCAAAAATCTGGGAGTGCTTGAAAATAGCAGGAAAAACAGCTCCCATCAATCATTAATTTTTTTGATTAAAGGTTAGAAAACGCTAACTTTTGATAGATGCTATAACTTATAACATTAAAAGGAGGAACCTATGAGCAAAAAGAATGAATTTCAGACAAAAGCACTGGCAGCTGTGATGACGGCATCTATGGTAACAGGAATGGCACCGGCATCCATTTATGCGGCAAGTGGAGAACAGGTGGCAAAGGATGGTACTTATACTCAGACCACACATGTAAAAGACGGTGATGGGGATGGATGGTCAGAGTATGATGTCAAAGTAAGTCTTACAGTAGAAAATGGAAAATTTAAAGATATTACTGTAACTCCATCCGAATCCTACAACGATGAAAGTAAAACTTACTTAAACTGGGCAGTTGATGAAAATACATCGAAACGTGTGGGAATCCGCACCAAGCTGTTAAACCAAAGTGCAACAGAAAGTGTGATTAATAGCTGGGACACTGTATCAGGAGCGACTTATACTTCAAAGGCAATCAAAGAAGCGGCACTTGTAGCAATTAAGAGTGCACCGGCAGCGGATGCGGAAGTAAAGATTGATACAACAGCGCTGGAAAGTGCAATTGCAAAAGCAGAGGCATTACAAAAGGACAGCTATACAGAGGCTTCCTGGAATGCGATGCAGACTAAGTTAACAGCAGCAAAAGATGCACTGACAAAGAAGGAATCGCAGGATGCAGTGACAAAAGCAGCAAGTGAATTAGAGACAGCAATTTCAGGATTGGAAGCAGCACCGGTTACTCCAACAGAAAAAGTAGAATATGTTTTAATGAACATTCCGTATGCTGATTTCTATGCATCCGAATTAAATAACAGTGTAGCAGTTGACTCCGTTTCTTCCGCAACCTTAAACAAGACAAGAACAAGTAGTCTGGTAGGTGGTTCTTATCATGTAAGCCAGGGCGGAGAAGATATTACGGGTATTGTATTCCCGGTTAAAGTTCCGGAAGGAATGGATTTATCTAAATTTAAACAGGTAACAGATTCTGATTCTGTAACCATTTCCGTAACAAACCGTGGACAGACAAAAGAAACCACTTATACAGGAAAAAATGCATTATTTGAAAATGCAAGCTATTCTTATTATGTACTTTCCGAAGCACCGGCTTACTACAAAGAAGCAACGGTAGATGCAAGCGGAAATGTAAGCTTTGGAAAAGTACAGGGAACCGTAAATAAAGTAAGTGGTGTAACAGGAGAATTTAAGACAAAGAGCAGTTATGGCGATTATCAGCTGAACTTAGATGGAATTACATTTGACACATCTAAAATCAGTGCAGTTGTATTTAGTACAAAAGAAGGTCATGACTATGGTATGCGTCATCTGGAAAATGTATGGAGAGGAAATGAGATTGCATGGTGCACCGGATTTACTACAAGTGTACATGGCTGCCCGACCTCGTCTGAACACTATGCACAGATGATGGGAGAAACCATCGATAAAGTAACTTATTATACAACAAATGGTATCTATGAAATGGATTTAGATGACATTTATGTTCCGGTAAAAACATCTGCAACCTTATCTGTAGATAATGCGTTAGTAAAGAGCGGAGAAACAAAAGTGAATTTTGAAAATCTGCCATCTGATTATGATGCAGAATACAGTGTAGAGGGACTGGATGCCAAAGTTGAAAATGGAGTGCTGAAATTTAACAATGCAGCAAAAGGAAAATATACCTTAGTTGTAAAAGATAAAAAAGGCAAATATGCAGATATGAGTGCGGACTTTATGCTTCAGACAGAAGACATGCCTGCAACTTATGATGCAGAAAAGACAGCGCTTGTAACAGCAGAAGGATTTAAGGCAGAAGACTTACAGGAATATGTAAAGAGTATTACAAGTGTATCTGTAAATGGAACAAGCTATGCAGCAAGCGGACGTGGCGCAACTGTCATTGTAAATGAAGATGGAAGCATTAAGACAGATGCTGCACCATTTGCAAACGGCGCAGGGGATTACCAGATTGTAGTAAGTGCAACCGGATACAAAGATTTAGAGTTTACTTATACAGTAGCAGCTTCTGAAGAGAAATACAAATATGTCTACGCAGGATTAAGCTGGGCAGAATACTGGGCATCTGAAGGAGTCTACCTTGCAGAAGGAAGCAATCTTACTTCTTCTTCTGACGTAACAGATAAAAAAGGTGAATTAGATAAAGGTGCATTTGATACCGTATCAAGAGCAACCACAAATCATGGTTTACATAGAGGAAGTTATCAGTGCACAGCCGTTATCTATGATACAGACGGAAAAGAATATCCGGTATCTTACTGGAATAGTTCTTCCGAGGCAGTTTTAACGGATGGAAGTGTGATTACATTCAACAAAGGAACCATCACCTATAATGAAAACGGTGCAGAAAAGACTGCAACCATGAAAGACTATGAAGTCAAAGGAATCAAGTATGTACCGGTAAAAGTAAAGACAGCAGACTACGATGAATTTTGCAAAAAGTATCAGGTCGTAGAAAATGCCGGAACATTAGCAGGTGGTTTTACTGAAAAGAATTTGCAGGCTTATACAGAAACAGCAGAAGTAACAGAAAAAACAAACGGTTTAAAAGAAGCAACTAAGAATGAAGACGGAAGCTTCAGCTTTGGAGCAAGAGCAACCGGAAGTGACTCCGGATTAAAAGGCAATGCCCTGAAAGTAGCAGAAGGAATTGAACCGGAAGTAAAAGCTGCAAATGGTTCTTATGGTGAATTCTTGAGAGTAGACTTAAATGGAAACTATGGCGGACTGGGCTCTGGAATGTATGCAACCCGTTGGACTTACTATGGAAACGACAGTACTTATACAACCGCTCTTGCAAGCTATGGAACCAAATTTGCAGCAGATAACTGGATGCATAAATCAATGGGAATCCAGCTTGGCTTAACGGACTCCTTACGTTGCCAGTTACCGGCAGGAACAGACGGAACCGGATACTGGGAGTTAACCGTATATGCAATGGGATATGAAGATTACACTTATAAATTCCAGGCAACCGAAGAAAACATTGTAAAACCAGAAACAGGCGAAATCTCAACAACGGAATTAGAGGCAGCAATCGCAAAAGCAGAGGCATTAAACGAAAGTGATTACACAAGCGAATCCTGGGCATCCATGCAGACAGAATTGCAGGAAGCAAAAGAGGAACTGGCAGCAAAACACAGCCAGGCAACTGTTGACGAAGCAACCAGTCACTTAAATGCAGCAATTGAAGCGCTTGTAAAAGCAGAAACACCGGCAGAAGTTAACACAACAGAGCTTGAAAAAGTAATTGCATCTGCAAAAGCATTAAAAGAAGCAGATTACACAAGTGAAACCTGGAGTGCATTAAAAACAGCACTGGAAACAGCAGAAAGTGCACTGGAAAAGAAAGAGTCTCAGGAAGCAGTAGATAATGCAGCAAAAGACTTACAGACAGCGATTGATGGACTGAAAAAAGTAGATAATTCTAATAAAGGTGACGACAACAAAGATAATAACAATAAAAACAATAACACCACAAATACCAATACAACCAATAAAGGTACTACAACAGGAACATCTACAACCAATAAAGGAACTACAGGTACAACTGCTACAACAAACAAAGGCACAACAAGCACAGGAACAACAGGAAGTAAATCTACCGGAACTACTTCTACAAGCAGCAATGCAAAGACTGGTGACCCGACAAGTATCTGGGGATGGATTAGTCTTGCAGTAACTTCTATGGGAGTTGGCGGATTTTCCTGGAAAGCAAGAAAAAAATCAAGAAAGGATGAAGAAGAAAAGTAAAAAAGAACACGGTTAAAAATACAAGGTTGTTCTACTCCAAATAAAATAACCTCTGTAAAGGAAAAAGCCGGATGTTTTCTCGATAAGAGAGCATCCGGCTTTTTATTTTGAGATAAAAAAATTTTAAAGGAAATCTTTCACAGGCTCAAGACTTCGATTTAAGATTCCATTGATATAAGCAATGCAAGTTCCATAATTAGTAATTGGAATTTTGGCATCTTCGGCGCATTTTAAGCGGTATTTCATTTCTCGTTCATTTAACATGCATCCTCCACAGTGAACAATCATTTTATAGGAAGATAAATCCAGAGGAAATTCGGTTCCGCTGGTAAATTCAAATTCGATTTCTTTTTTCGTATAATTGCGAATCCAGTTCGGAAGTTTTACTGTTCCGATATCATCGCACTGGCGGTGATGGGTACAGCCTTCTGAGATCAAAATGCGGTCTCCGTTCTTTAAAGAATCCAGTGCAGAAGCTCCATCAACTAAAGTCTTTAAATTTCCCTTATAGCGCGCAAATAAAATAGAAAACGAAGTCAGTAAAATATCATCCGGTGTAACTGCAGATACTTTTTTAAAGACCTGACTGTCTGTAATCACCATTTTAGGCTTCTTTCCAAGTGAGTTTAATGTCTCTGCCAGCTCGGTTTCCTGTACAACGATTGCACTTGCCTTTGCTTCTAAGATATCACGAATGGTCTGCTGCTGAGGAAGAATCAGCCGCCCTTTTGGTGCGGCAGAATCAATCGGAACAACAAGTACAACAAAATCCAGAGGGTTTAATAAGTCTGCGACGATAGATTTTTGAATGGTATCTTGTGACGCTTGTTGTGCAAGCAGTTCTTTTAATTCATGAATGTGCTCCCCGGTTTTGGAACTGACTAAAATGGCAGAATCTGAATCTGGAAGCGGTAAATCTTCTAAGTTACAGTTTGGACAGATATCGGATTTATTTACTACAATCACGCAAGGAATTTCTTTTTCATGAATTCTTTTTAAAATCTCAGAATCTTCTTTTGTGACACCTGAGGAGGCATCAATTACAAGTACGGCAATATCCGTTTTGTTTAAAATCTGATATGCCTTTTGAATACGCAGTGCCCCGAGTGTTCCTTCATCGTCAAGTCCCGGAGTATCAATGATAACGACCGGACCTAAAGGGAGCAGCTCCATTGATTTTAAAACAGGGTCGGTAGTTGTGCCAAGTACATCGGATACAATCGCATAATTTTGTCCGGTAATGGCATTGATCAGGCTTGATTTTCCTGCATTTCGTTTCCCGAAAATGCCGATATGAGTACGATTTGCCGAAGGGGTTTGATTCATATTTGTTGTCATAAGCTCTCCTTTTTGGACGTGTCTGATTCTCCATCTACTACGTTAGAATCGGAAATCATTTCCTGTTCCATTTTCAATATCCTTTAAGTGTTCCACTACGAGATTGCGGATTTTTTCTTTTGGAATATTGACCAGTTCTTTTTCGATTAAGGCATCACCAACTGCTTTGGTTTCTGGAGAAGCGTAGTCTACCAGATATTCTTTTAAGGTCATTAAAGCATTTGGATGACAGCAGTTTTGAATCTGCTGATTCTTACAAAGCGACATAAAACGGTCTCCGGTACGGCCTTCTCGATAACAGGCAGTACAGAAACTTGGAATATATTCCATATCCATCAGCCATTTAACAACTTCATCAAGACTTCTGGTATCACTGACATCAAACTGTGCGGAGCTTTCATCCTCCGGTTCTTCTTCCGCGTAACCGCCGACACTGGTACGGGAACCGCCACTGATCTGAGAGATACCAAGGTGAAGCACACGCTCTCTGCATTTCTGGCTTTCTCTTGTGGAGACAATCATTCCGGTATAAGGGACTGCGATACGGATACAGGCTACAATTTTTGCGAAAGTATCATCACTGATTCCATTTGTAAAAGAAGAAGCGTCGATATCATCCGCATTACGCAGACGAGGCACACTGATGGTATGAGGACCGACACCGAATCTTGCTTCAAGATGTTCAGCATGCATTAACAGTCCGGCAAATTCATAGCGATATTTATCAAGACCGAATAAGACACCAAGACCGACATCGTCAATTCCACCTTCCATTGCACGATCCATCGCTTCAGTATGATAGTTGTAGTCATGTTTTGGTCCGGTTGGATGAAGTTCCAGATAACTTTCTTTGTGGTAGGTTTCCTGGAATAAAATATAAGTTCCGATACCGGCTTCTTTTAATTTACGATAATTTTCTACGGTTGTAGCGGCAATGTTGACATTGACACGGCGGATGGCCCCGTTTTTATGCTTGATGCTGTAAATGGTTTTGATACATTCCAGAATATATTCAATCGGGTTATTTTTTGGGTCTTCACCGGCTTCAAGGGCAAGACGTTTGTGACCCAAATCCTGTAAAGCGATAACTTCTTTTCGGATTTCATCCTGAGTCAGTTTCTTTCTCGGAATATGTTTATTCTTTGCATGATAAGGACAGTAAGTACATCCATTGATACAATAGTTGGAAAGATAAAGCGGAGCAAACATAACAATACGGTTTCCATAGAAGTCTTTTTTGATTTGCTCTGCCAGGTGATAGATTTCCTGGTTTTTTTCCTCAGATTGACAGGCAAGTAAAACAGAAGCTTCACGGTGAGTCAGACCTTTTCTTAGTTTCGCTTTTTCAAGAATCGAGTCAATTAATGCTTCATTATTTTTATTCTCGTCTGCATAAGCAAGAGTTTCTAAAATTTCCTCATGGTTAATAAATTCATCCGCAATTGTGGATGCCGGATTGTAAGTATACATTTTTAATTCCTCCATATAAAATGATAGTGATTAACTTTTGGTGTAGATTGTTTTACTACTGACGCCGGGCAACATTCCGATTTTTCCGGAAAGAGAACTAATGATATCATTTGGAGCATCAAGGGCGACACTGATAATGGAAATATTTTTTTCCCGGTAAGGGACTCCCATTCGTCCAATGATATAAGAACTATACTGGCTGAGCAGATGATTGAGTTTTTCAACAGAATCATGAGAAGTAAGAATAATTCCAAGTAAAGCAATTCTGGTGTCCTGCATGTTAAAAAATCCTCCTTTCTTTGACAATAAAAGAACAAAAAAAAATCTGCGCAAAAGCGCAGACAGACGAGTCAATGATACAGAATTATACACATTGATGCCTTCTTGCGCAGGAAAAACCTTAACAATCAGTAATAATGTCAGAAGTAGTATAACACAAAACTGGTGAAAAAGTAAATGATATTGTGAAAATAAATACAAATTGATAAATTTTAAGAAAATAATTGTGCAAAATGTGAAAATGGTGTATAATATAATCATTGTAACACAGAAGAGGTGGAAATAATAAATTTAAAAATATAAAAAACAAGGAGGTATTGTATGTTAGACCAGTCATACTACGAAGTGGCGGACAAAATCATTGAAAAATATGGTAAAAAACCGTCATCACTCATTCCTGTTATGCAGGACATTCAGGCAGAGTACCGCTATCTGCCGGGAGAACTTCTTACTTATACCGCAAAACAGATTGGAGTAACCGAAGCAAAAGCTTACAGTGTTGCAACTTTCTATGAGAACTTCTCTTTTGAACCAAAAGGAAAATATGTGATTAAAGTCTGTGACGGAACCGCCTGTCATGTGCGTAAGTCCATGCCAATTCTGGAAGAACTGTATAAGCAGTTAGGATTAGGCAAAAAGAAACACACCACCGAAGATATGATGTTTACAGTTGAAACCGTTTCCTGTCTTGGAGCTTGTGGACTTGCTCCTACTTTGATGGTAAACGAAGATGTTCATCCAAAAATGTCACCTGAAAAAGTGATTGAGCTGTTGGAAGAATTGAGAGGTGAAGGCGCATGACAATTACGAATAGAGCGGAACTTGATAAATGCAGAGAATCAGCAGAAAAGCAGTTAAATGCTTATGACTGCCGTATTTTAGTCTGTTCAGGCACCGGCTGTATTGCAACCGGTTCCGAAAAAATTTATAAAAAAATGCTGGGAATCGCAGAAGGCGCACCGGGTGTTACCATTGAATTCGGACCACATGATGAGAAAGAACATGTGGGCGTAAAAAGAACCGGATGTCAGGGCTTCTGTGAATTTGGTCCGCTGGTAAGAATCCAGAAAGGTGACCATGTCATTCAGTACATAAAAGTAAAAGAAGATGACTGTGAAGAAATCTTTGAAAAATCCGTTGTTGGAGATGAAGTGATTGAACGTCTGCTTTATGCAAAAGAAGGTCAGTCTTATGTGCAGCCGGATGAAATTCCGTTTATTGCAAAACAGACCAGAATCGTCTTGGAAAACTGTGGAAAATTTGATGCAGAATCTTTAGATGAATATATGGCAGCCGGCGGTTTCAGTGCTCTCGAAAAAGCATTGTTTGAAATGACGCCGGAACAGGTTGTAGAAGAAGTCGATTTATCCGGTCTTAGAGGTCGTGGAGGCGGTGGTTTCCCTGCCGGTAAAAAATGGAAACAGGTCGCAAATCAGAAAGTAAAAGAACGCTATGTCGTATGTAATGGTGACGAGGGTGACCCTGGAGCATTTATGGACGGTTCCGTAATGGAAGGTGACCCGTTTAAGTTAATCGAAGGTATGATGATTGCGGCTTATGCAGTTGGTTCAAGCGATGGATATATTTATGTACGTGCAGAATATCCGAACTCTGTAGCAAGACTGCATCATGCAATCGATGTTATGGAAGAGAAAAATCTTCTGGGCGAACATATTTTAGGAACCGATTTCTGCTTCCACATGCACATCAATCGTGGAGCAGGAGCATTCGTGTGTGGTGAAGGTAGTGCCTTGACTGCCTCCATCGAAGGAAATCGTGGTATGCCAAGAACCAAACCACCAAGAACCGTAGATAAAGGTTTGTGGGCAAAACCAACCGTATTAAATAATGTAGAAACTTATGCCAACGTACCGAAGATTATCTTAGAGGGACATGAATGGTTCCGTACGATCGGTACAGAGGGAAGTCCTGGAACAAAGACCTTCTCCTTAACCGGTTCAATCGAAAATACTGGTCTGATTGAAGTTCCGATGGGAACCACCCTTCGTGAAATCATTTATGATATCGGTGGCGGATTAAAGAATGGTTCTGAATTTAAAGCCGTACAGATTGGTGGACCATCCGGTGGATGTCTGACTGAGAAACACTTAGACGAACCACTTGACTTTGACTCCGTTAAAAAATTCGGTGCTATCGTAGGTTCCGGTGGTCTGGTTGTTATGAACGTTGATACCTGTATGGTAGAAGTAGCCCGTTTCTTTATGAGTTTTACACAGCGTGAATCCTGTGGTAAATGTACACCTTGTCGTGAAGGTACAAAGAGAATGTTGGAAATCCTGGAAAAGATTGTAGCAGGAAAAGGGGAAATGGAAGACTTAGAGCGCCTCGAAGAACTTGCAGAGATGGTAAAAAATATGTCTCTTTGCGGTCTTGGAAAGAGTGCACCACTTCCGGTACTTAGTACCATTCGTATGTTCCGTGATGAATATGTAGAACATATCGTAGATAAGAAATGTGTTTCCCATACCTGTAAGGCAATGCAGAACTACTATATTAATCCGGATAAATGTAAAGGCTGTACCAAGTGTGCAAGAAATTGTCCGGTTTCTGCAATTTCAGGAGAAAAGAAAGCACCACATGTAATCGACAATGCAAAATGTATCAAGTGCGGAAGCTGTAAAGATAACTGTAGCTTCGACGCAATCGAAATCAGATAGGAGGACGAGCTATATGGGAATTATGACAATCGACGGCAGAAAAGTTGAGTTTACCGACGAGAAAAATGTCCTTTCTGTCATTCGAAAAGCTGGAATCAATGTTCCTACTTTATGCTATCAGCCGGAGCTTTCCATTTATGGAGCCTGCCGTTTGTGTACAGTAGAAGATGAGAGAGGTAAATTATTTGCCTCCTGTTCAGAAATACCAAGAGATGGTATGGTAATTTATACCAATACCAAGAGATTAAAAAAATATAGAAAAATGATTGTAGAGCTTCTGCTCGGAGCACACTGCAGAGACTGTACGTTGTGTGACAAGAGCGGAAACTGTGTCCTTCAGGATTTGGCTTACCGCCTTGGCGTAAAAGAAGTACGCTATGAAAATACAAAAGAAAAACAGCCGTTAGACTGCAGTTCTTACTCCATTATCCGTGACCCGAACAAGTGCGTATTATGTGGAAACTGCGTACGTGCCTGCCGTGAACTTCAGGGTGTGGAAGCACTTGGAATCGCATTCCGTGGAACAGAAGCAACGGTTATGCCGGCATTTAACAAAGGTCTGGGAGAAACAATGTGCGTAGGCTGTGGACAGTGTAGAGTAGTCTGTCCGACAGGCGCAATTACCATCCGTTCCGATATCGATGCAGTATGGGATGCACTCGAAGACCCGGATACCAGAGTGATTGCACAGATTGCACCGGCAGTGCGTGTGGCAGCAGGAGACGCATTTGGACTTCCGAAAGGAAAGAGTTCCATGGGTAAAGTGGTAAGTGCACTTCACCAGATGGGATTTGACGAAGTTTACGATACCGGATTTTCTGCTGACTTAACGGTTATGGAAGAATCTGCAGAGTTCTTAAACCGTGTGAAAAACGGTGGAAAACTTCCACTTATGACATCCTGCTGTCCGGCATGGGTAAAATTTGTAGTAGACCAGTATCCGGATTATAAAGACAATATTTCCACCTGCCGTTCCCCACAGGGAATGTTATCCGCAGTTGCAAAAGAATGGTACCGTGATCCGGAAAGAGCAGAAGGCAAACGTACTGTGATGGTATCTTTCATGCCTTGTACCGCAAAGAAGATGGAGATCAAACGTCCGAACAGCTTTACAAAAGGAGAACAGGATACGGATCATGTGCTGACTACAACCGAACTCGTTCGTATGATTAAGAGTGCGGGAATCGACTTTGCAAATATGGAATGCGAAGAACCGGATATTCCATTTGGAATGGCTTCCGGCGGTGGTAAAATCTTTGGTGTTACCGGTGGTGTAACAGAAGCGGTGCTTCGTCACCTTGTACCGGCACACGATACCGAAACCTTAAAAGCAATTTCCGAGTTTGGTATGCGTGGAGAAGAAGCAATCAAAGAATTTACAATTCAATATGAAGGAACCGATATCAATATCTGCGTTGTAAGTGGACTTGCAAATGCACACGAAGTATTCCGCCGTATGAAAGCAGGAGAAGCAAATTATCATTTAATTGAAGTGATGGCATGTAAAGGCGGATGCGTTATGGGTGGCGGACAGCCTGTAAAAGCAGGAGAATGTGTAAAATCTGTGAGAACAGAAGGACTCTACGAAGTAGATACCGAATCTGCGATTAAAGTATCCGATGATAATGCGGATATGGAGAAATTGTATGCAGAGTTCTTAAATGGAAAGACACATGAACTGCTCCATAATGAAGGATATTAAAAAAATAAAATAAAGTGAAGTAAGATAAAATGCGAAGAGGTCGATGAAAGTGAAAGCTTTTGTCGGCCTCTTTGTTTTTCTTGCATCTAAGGGAGAAACAAAAGTGATGGGATTTTTTGACTCACATTTGCAGAAAATTGGGCGTGTGGTACGGAAGAGTGAACAGGCGAAATATTGGAATGTATGAATTGAATGTTATAACAATGTATTGACTATGTACATACTAAATGGTATGATAATATCAAAGAAAAGAGAGGAAGGATGAATATGGCAAATACAAATGTAACAATGAGAATGGATGAAACCTTGAAAGCACAGTTACAAGAGCTTATGTCTAACCTTGGATTAGATCTTACTACTTTTTTTACAATGGCTGCAAAACAAGCTGTGAGGGAACAGGCATTACCGTTTCAACCTAATATGAATACTGGAGTATATGGACTTAAAGCATATAAGTTGGCAATGCAGAACACAAATTATAATAACAATGGTAAAGCTGTAATTTCGTCTGATGATGAATGGAGAGAAGAATCAGAATGGGATGATATGTTTGAGCAAATGAAAAAAGAAAGAGGTATTAAATAGTTATAAATTAGTGTAAAGAGAATCAAAAATGACGGAGTTTTGTGGTTACAAGCCAGAAAGCTCCGTCATTTTTGTTTTCTCCTAAAAAAAGACAAAAATAGTATTTTTTGGTTCTAAAATTCGACCTGTTGCATATATTAATAAAAAAAGACATCTTAGATTCTTTCTATCCAAGAAGTTACCCCTGTTTCTACCATATTTTCCTGTCGTTTCGGATAATTTTGACTAGTTTCCTGACGATTTATAATTTCCGAATCCGGAAACCGCAGGATAGTGATTTGGCTTTGCTTGAAACTCATGGACAGATGAACATAGCGGTCCATTGTGATTTTGACAGAAGAATGTCCAAGCATCTCACTTAAAGCCTTAATCTGCATCCCCGATTCCACACAGCGAGTTGCGAACGTGTGACGCAGTGTATGAAAATGAAAATCCCGGATGCCACAACTTTTTAAAACCTTTTTAAAACGGCTGGTCATTGTCCGAGGCTCTATGGGGGACGAATTTCCAGATAAAAGATAATCTGATGACTGGTAATTTCTCTCAATCCGTTCCAAAATTGGAAGCATCTGAGGATGCAGAGGAACAGTCCGTTCCCGCTTGTTTTTGGGTGAACCGAGATATAATACCGTCTTAGGTTCTCCGAAATATTGTTCTTTGTTTTGAATTCGCTGAAGAGTGTGACGGATATGAAGTACCTGTTCTTTCAAATCAATGTCCTCCCAAGTAAGAGCACACAGCTCACCAAGACGAATCCCACTGAACAATGCAAGCTGAATTCCAACTGTGGTTAAGGAATCCTTAGATTTTAGATATAAGAGAAAATCATAAGACTCATTGTCAGAAAGAACATCGAGAGGATGCTTCTCCTGATTAGAAATCGGATTTTTACATAAAATCGGCAGACTATTTTTTGTATGCTTCAAGCTTCCATTAATAATCGTATTGATGGTATGCAGAGAACTTCCAGAAAGACTTTGAGCCAGATGTTCCACCAATTTATCATAAGTATCCTGATGAATTTCACGTACATAGAGCGTGTTCCATTCAGGAAGAATATACTTCTCCAGAAAATTTTTATACTTGATATAGGTCGCTGGCTTCCAACGCCTGGAAGAATCTGCTAACCATTTGTAAGCAGAATCCGAAAATAAAGCAGTAGAAATCGTTATTTCATTTGACAAAGTAAGCATTTTTTCATAATTGTTTTTTAGAAAAAGAACTTTTCTGTAAGTCGATGCATACAGATACTTGAAATGTGGACGGCCATTAGACTTTTTTCCAAGAAAGACTCGTGCTTCCCAACGTCCATCTTTTCGTTTATAGATGTTTTGACCTGTTCTCATAGGAAACCTCCTTAGTTGTGAAAATTTGACAAGCTTTCTGACGGTGATTAGAAGTGAGAATGTTAAGATATCGTTAAAAGTGCATAAGAAAACTTTGCAAATGACTTAAGAATTTAAGAAAAATATCAGAAAACATTGACAAAAACATGAATTACAGTTATTATAAGACATGTAAAGGCATCTTAGATAGAAAGAATCTAAGATTACCGTGCAATAATCCTATTAGTATTATGACAGGATTGATAGAATTTTATACAGAAATGTTGGAAAATGTGTACGCTTATAAGTATTGAGAATACTTAGAACGGAATCCGGTTAGAATCCGGAGCAGATCCTTTCCCTGCTGTAAGGACAACGAAAGATGTAAAAGGTCACTGAATGAATCAGATTTGGTAAGACACATCGAGTAGGTTAATTGGTCCTGAGCCAGAAGACGGAGCGTAAAAAAGCATCTTTAACATTTAAGAAAATTCGGAGGCCAGGAACGAATTGACTGAAGCATAAGAATAAACAGTACCCTTTATTATCTGATTAAATAGATGTGGAATATCTGTAGTTCGAGGATGAGAAATCAGTTCGTATGACCTTTCGGTTGTACGGGCTTTTTTTATTGTCATGACAGACAGCAAAAGGAAGGAAAGTGAAAAAGTCGTGATAATGAAACCTTACAGTCGCACAGTGGAAAATAAAATACTCCCCACGCTGTGATGACTTAATAAGAGGGAGAAAAAAGAAAGTGGAGGTAAAAAAACATGAAAACAAAAAAAGTAGTTTCAGTATTATTAGCAGGAGTGACAACACTGTCTATGGCTATGCCAGTATTAGCAGCAAATGGTGACCCGAATCTGGTAGTAACACCGGATACTCAGTATTCTACACCGATTACATCTGGTTCTAGCGTAACACTTGGATTAATGCCAGCAAACGCTTATTATCAGAGAACTGGCTTTGATTCAGAAGCAGCTGCAAAAGATGGATTGAATGTAGCAAAAGTTAATTTTGGAGCAGACAAGATTTCATCCGTTTTTACGTATGGTTCTAAAACCGTAGATGGTTTGTATGCGGGTACAGTGACAGTAAAAGGTGAAAAAGGCCAGTATGGTCCAGCAAGTTTACATATCGTAAATAAAAATAATACAAGTGCTGGCATCGATATGACTGTGTACGTAGAGGCAGCAGAGACACAGAAGGATGTAACTGTTTCAAAGGTAGTAGTAAAGGATTTGAGTGGTGATAATGTTATTGCTGAAGATGCACAGAATTTGACAGTTTCAGCAGCATCTAAAGAAGCAGATAATCCATTTAAAGGTTCTGAAGGATGTGCACAGAGTTACGCAACAGCAGGTGATGCATTATATAGCCTGGCAGAAGCAAATAGTATGAGCTTCGAACAGAATGGTGGATATGTACAGTCCATAACCGACGAAGCTGAAAATACTCTTGAGGCATATACAACTGAAGATTGGAACTATTATGGCTGGAATTACTGTGTAGTTCGTGATGGTGAAAAAGTATCAGAGGGTGATATTGTAAGTGCATCTGTTCTTGAAGTAGAGGATGGAGACAGTGTATACTGGGCATTTGGTACATATCAGCAGGCAGCAGATTATTTTAGTACTTTAAAATAATCAAATAAAATAATATTTAAGGCAGATGGTTGAGGCGGAGAATACCGTCTCAACCACTTGCCGGAATATCAACAGATAGATGGAAGGTGTAAAAATGAAAAAGATGCTTCGCTATCTACTGCTTGTAATGTGCCTGATGGGAGTTTGGAAAGTAAATATTTATGCGGCAGATACGGATAGGGTAGTTGAACTTACTGGTATCAGTTCTGTAAAGATATATACGGCTGACAAAAAACAGGAGATTGAAGTAAAAGATAAGAGTTTTACGGTATCCCCTGGAGAATACTGCTATGAATATGCAGGAGGCGACTCTTCAAACGGAGCTGGTGGATATTTTACAGTGACAGAGGATACAACAGAACTGAACCTTGCAAGCGTTAATTTTTATAAGGCTTCTCCGTATGCATGGATAGATGAAAAAAATAAAAATGTGTATCTTCCTGACCTTGGTACATTAACTCTTTATGATGAGAAGCAGGAGAAAGAATATTGGCATGCTACAGATAGTGTGTACGATTACGTTGTTCCAAATTGTGGCGGTGACAGTTATTATAATTTCAATTTTACACCTCTCGATGAGAATTATCTTCCTATCGAGGGGCATTTTTATGTTTACGGAAGTACAGAATTTGGAGCATTAAATCTTTCTGACAATGGAAGAATTCCTTATTTAAAGAAAAGTTATATCACAGTTAAAGCACCGGTGGATATGGAAGTTTATACTACCTGGGAATTAAAATTCTATACTGCGAGAAACTGGAAATCCTATACTCCTTTTAAGACAGAAGATGGATATAATTATTATAAGATTCCAGAAGGCTTTACCTATATGATGAGGCAGGAAGGAAAAGTAACTCGTTATACCAAGAATCTGAATGGGGAATGGAATGATAAACATACTGAAGTAACGGTTGCTCCGCTTGAGGATAATCCAACACAGATACACAGGGAGCAGGAAAAAGACGGAATCTATGCCAGTATGCTGACAAATCTTCCAGAAAACAGTGAAATTGACTTGCAGGTAGGAGAATACTTTGACCTGGTGCCGTTACGTGCATGGCAGGCAGTAGAAAATGGAGTAGGAAATGCCCATAATGACCCAGACTGGCACTATGTCGTAATTGGCGGAGATGAAAGTGTTGCCTCCGTTGAGATAACCGAAGACGATAAAATTGGACAGTTTGGCAGGATTCATGCCAATGGCGAAGGTACAGTGCTGGTTGCTTTTTATTATGATGCGGTAGATACTGCTTCTATTAAAAATAGTAGTGGAAGTTATATTTATAGTGCATTACTGCCGGAACTGACCGGAATTGCAGTTGTTCATGTCGGAGAAGAGAAAACTCAAACACAGATAACTTCTAATATTGATATGATAGAAGGACGTACGGTTTATTATCTTAAGAATCAGACAGGAGCAGATGGAGTTACGTATGAGATGGGAAATTCTGCAGAGTATACATTTACTCCAACTGCAACAACAGGAGATAGTTCAGAAAAGATTAAATCTGTGCGTGTTCATAAACCGATTACTGTAACGGATGGAAAACTCAGTGAAAATCCGACAGATTGGTTAAAAGACAGTTCATGGAAAACCTATCAGGCAAAAACAACAGAAGATGGAAAACAGAGTTATACAATTCAGTTATCTGAAGGACGAAATATCATAGAGATAAAAGCAGGAGATGCGACTAGCTATCATGTGATTCTTGCTAGAGGATTGGATGTTACAATTGATAATGTGTATAAACCAGGAAAAAGCTTGGAAGTTGGAGATACTGCAAAGATAACAATGGAAAATATGATTCCTCCAATGTTTAAAATGTCGGCAATCTATAATCCAAGTGGTGTGCAGTTTACTTGTAAAACAAATGGAACGGACTATACAGCTTCATTTGGACAGTATATGGCAGGTAGTAGTTTTATAGTGAGACTGCAGGATGAAGATGCTGGAACTTATCGGATTACAGATGGTGCATTAAGTACAAGTGCCTGGGGAACAACAGATGGCGCACATCGTAAATTAACAAGAAATTCCATGGGAACTTATTGGAATGGAGGAGATAACCCGAATATTGATTATGGAAAGATGGCATATATTCCAGAAATTTCATTTGAAGTCGAATCAAATGATGAGAATGAAGAGACTGTGAGTCGTTCGGCAGGAATATTAAAAGCATTAGCTGTAGCTTTGAGACAAGATGGAGATTCAATTATTGAGGGCAGTGGTACAGCTTTATTTGCAACAGCGCATAGTGACATTTCGCAGAATGTCAATCGTGGATTAGGATTATTGTTGGATGAACAAGATTTAAAAATCCAAGTAGGAGCAGATTTACTTCAAGAAGATAAAGATGCAAAACTGCTGGTTAGATATTGGCTGGGTTCTGATAAAAGTAAGGCTGTTGTACAGGAAATGAATTTTTCCAAGTCTTATAAAGAAAAAAATTCTTATGGAACAGAAAGCAACTATATAGTTGGAAATCCATTGCTGTATACAGGATCTGATATTGACCAGGCATCATTGCAACAAATGCAGGTCGAAGTCATTGTAGTACCAAGTAATGGAAGCCCGATGACTTATGCAACGCATTTATATAAAACTAAAAATAAAAAAACGATGGCGTTTCTTCCAAAAGATATAACAATTTCAGCAGCCGAAGGAAGTGAAGCACTGGGTCGTTGGGATGGAATTCTGGAAGCAGATGACGTTACGTATGAAGATTCTGAAAAGAACACGATTACACAGGATTTAGGATATGGATTTATTGGAACAGAAGAACATTTCAGTACATCCGTTCCAAATGGAACAGATAAGATTCTGGTAAATGTAAAAGGAGACACCTGGAACAGAAAAGATACAATGAAGAGTTACACTGTTTCTATAGATGGAACGGAAGAAACTTATGAAGCGGGAGAGGCAATTCCACTGGAAGTTGGTGTCAACAAATTGACAGTGACATGTAAGGCAGCTAAAGGAATGGGAGTAGACAGTACCTACACCATCGACGTCACTCGTCGTTCCGCTTCAAAACAGACAACCTTTGAAGTTCCAGAAGGTGCATCCGTACTTGTAATGCAGGGGAATAAGACCATGAAAGCCAACGAAGATGGAACTTATACGCTTGAAAATGGAACTTATACTTACTATGTATCTAAGAGTGGATTCCTGACCAAGACAGACAGCTTCAAGGTAACTGATGAAGAAACCAATCCGGTTATCCGTATAGAAAGCTTAGAGGCAGTTCCAGCTCAGTCTGGAACCGTATCGGTACAGCTTGCAGGACAGAGTACGGTATTCTGTCCGACAACGGATATAGCCATTTCACAGGAAGCAAAAGACCTGGCAGCAAATCGTTATGTCTTATATAACCATGGTGGTTACACGGTACTTCATGCATTGTTAGATGCAGCCGATGCAAGCAGAGCAGGTTTTGAGTGTTACAGAGGTAAGTTTGTGCTTACCGGTGACTCCATAGCAGAAAGTAACGGAAAGAAAGCCAGCTGGATTTGCAAGGTAAATGGTGTGGTATGTGATGACCCGGCCAATACCTTAGCATCTGACGGAGATAAGGTTGAATTCTTCTATAGTTCTGGATGGGATGGCATGAAAGATGCACATCTGACACCGGAAACAAAGAGTGTCAATCGTGGAGAAACCCTGACCTTGACATTAGCAGGAGCAGGTGTTTCTGAAAATGATGCAAAGGCAGAAGCCATTGCCGATGCAGAGATTTATGAAGGAAGTAAACTGATTGGAACAACTGATGAAAATGGACAGCTTCAGGTAGAAACCAATACCCTTTCTTTAGGAACGCATCGTTTTACGGCTGTCAAGAAAGATGAAGCCGGTCACAATCTCTTGACTGCAGTGATGAGTTCCATTACTGTAAATAAAGTAAGTGACCCATCCGCAGACCCGAACAAGACAGTTGTTACATTCCGTCTGATTGGTGATACCAAACACGGAGAAGAGGGAAGTGACAACGAAGCCGTTCATGCTTATACGACATGGATTGCAACCGGTACTTATAGTTTTGACCAGTCAGAAGTAACCGTGGGTGAAGTGTTTAAGACTGCATTAGAGGAAGCTGGACTTTCTTATGTAGGAATTGAAAACAACTACATTAGTTCCATTACCGCACCGGAGATTTATGGTGGTTATGAATTAAAGGAAATGGACAACGGTAAAAATTCCGGCTGGATGTATACCGTAAACGGAGTACACCCGGACAAAGGCTTAAATGAATGGTATGTAACCACAGGTGATGAAATCGTATGGCATTACATCGATGACTACAAAGTAGAACAGTCTGATATGAAAGACGAGTCCGGATTTGCATCAAGTGGCAATGCATCTACCTGGAATAAATGGTTAGAAGCGTTGGATGAAACACCTGGTGCAAGAGAACGTGGTGAAAAAGTTGAAAATCAGATCAAGCAGATTGATGAAACCATTGAGCTTACAGATGAGTGTGAAGCAAAGATTACCACAGCACGTAAGGCTTATGATTCCCTGACCCGTGAGGAGAAGAAATATGTAAGCAATTACGATGTGCTCTTAAAAGCTGAGGAACAACTGGCAGCCCTTAAGAAAGAAAAGGCAGACAAAGAAGCAGCGGACGCTGTGATTGCTCAGATTGATGCGCTTCCGACAGCCGAAAATGTGACTCTGGAACATCAGGAAGCAGTTGACGCTGCAAGAGATGCGTACAGCAAGCTGACGGATGACCAGAAGAAACTGGTTTCCAAGGAAACAACCGACAAACTGGAACGTGCAGAGAAGAAGATTGCACAGTTACTCGAAGAGCAGGCAGCGGATTTGGTATTAGAAGAGATGAATGCGCTTCCGTCCAAAGACAATCTGACGCTGGATGATGAAGTGGCTCTTGCAGGTGCAGAGGCACACTACAATGCATTAAGTGATGCTCAGAAAGAATATCTGAATGGAAAAGCACCGGAAAGTGTTGCAAAACTTGGTGAATTAAGAACGCAGTTAGAAAAAATGAAAAAGGATGCGGCAGACAAAGCGGCAGCCGATGCAGTGACAGAAAAACTCAATGCCCTTCCGTCCGAAGAGGATGTGATGTTCCAGGATGAAGCGGTACTGAAACAGGCAAGAGAGGCTTACGATGCTCTGAGTGATGACCAGAAGAAGTTTGTTTCCGGTGAAGCGTATGACAAACTGGAAAAGGCAGAAAAGAAACTCGAAGCATTAAAAGCAGAAGCCGAAGCGGTAACAAAACAGATTCAGGAACTTCCGGCAGTTGGAGATTTGAAACTGGAAGATGCAGAAAAAGTATCTTTGGCAAGAAGTGCTTATGATGCGTTAAATGCAGACCAGAAACGTCAGTTGACAGAAAGTGGAGTGCTGGATACACTGTTAACCGCTGAAAACCAGATCAGCTTACTTGAAAGAGAAAAAGAAGAAGCAGAAAAAGTGGCACAGCAGATTAACAGTCTTCCGGAAGTAAAAGATTTGAAACTGGCAGACAAGACAGCAGTAGAAGCGGCAAGAAAAGCTTACGATGCCTTAAGTGACAACCAGAAAGCAATGATTGAAGATGCGAAGAAGGCGCTTGAGGAAAGAGAAGCAGAAATCAAACGCTTACAGGAACTGGCAGATAATACCGATAAACCAGACCCGGACAACAAAGATGATGATAAGAAAGATGACAACAAGGATAATAACAAAGACAACAATACATCAACGACAGATAAGAATAATAATAAGGGTTCTGGAACAACAACCGGTACAACAAACAAAGGCTCGAATACCACAACCAATAAAGGTACTCAGAGCGGAAGCGTAAATAAATCAACCGGAACTACAACAGGAAGTCAGGCACAGACAAGTGGAAAACAAGGAACAGACAGCAGTGTGAAGAGTGCCAAGACAGGAGATGAAACCGATTTCCTTCTTCCGATGGCAGGACTGATTGGTGCTTCAGGTGCATTTGCCGGAGTGATTCTCTATTATAAAAAGAGAAAAAAAGACACAGGAGTAGAGAAAAAAGAAGAAAAATAAAATCTTGAATTAAATACTCCAACTGATACCCCCGTACTTTTGGGATTTCCAAAGGTATGGGGGTTTTGTTTTGGAAAGCCAAGGGTGATGGGGATTTCTGCTTTTTTATTAGAAATTTTTATTATAATTAGTTTAATAGTGGAATTTTGGGAAAGATTTTTCTTAAATCAAATATATAACTTGCTTTTCTCGTTTTATCATTCTATAATATTTTTAGAAAACGAAGAAAGGGGTTACAAAATATGTTATGCCAGTTTTCATTTGAAAATTTTAAATCTTACAAAGGAGAAACAACTTTAGATTTTCAAGCAGCAGTGCTTCCTGAATTTAAAGAAACACTAATTCAAGAGAAAAATGCAACAGACCTTCTTCCGGTTAGCGTTGTATATGGTCCTAATGGTGGTGGTAAAACAAATTTACTTCAAGCACTTTCATGTGTGATATCTACAGTTGTAAAGCCAGTAAATGAATTACAAAAAAACAGACAGACTTTTATTCTTCAGCAAAACATTGAGGCTACTCCATTTCTTTTTGATGAAGTATCCAGAAATGAGCCAATCGAATTTCGTATGTTCTTTCGTATAAAAACGAATGAGTATTGCTATTATATTGCATTAAAAGATAATGAAGTAATTTCAGAATCGCTTTATCGTAAAGCTGTTACAGGTAAAAAAACAGCGTTGATTTTTGAACGTGAAACTCCGAATATCAAACTGGGATATACACTTAATAAAAAAAGTATTAATACAAGTGTTAATCCTAAAATGCCTTACCTTTCTTTTCTTGCGATTAACTATGATATTCCTGTTATCAGTGAAGTTATCAGATGGTTTGAGAGTTGTATTATTAGAAGTTATGCAAATCCTATGGTAGAACATCAAATTATGCTTACTGAAAATACTCCTTATAAAGAACAATTTATTCATACGCTTAATGATATGGATATTGATATTATGGATTATCGTTATGATGAAAACACCCATCAATTATTCATGAAAAGAAATTTGGGATGTCATGAATACGAATTACCTTTTTCAGAAGAATCAGATGGTACACGTAAATTGATAGCAGCGCTTCCAGTCATTTTACTTGCACTTCGAGAAGGGCGTATTATGATTATTGATGAATTAGATGCTAAACTTCATCCAAAACTTCTGCGATATGTGATTTCGTTATTTAAAAATAAAGAAATTAACAAATTTGGGGCTCAGCTTTTATTTACATCCCACGATATGTATACTTTAAAAAATACGGTATTTCGTCGTGATGAAATTTGGTTTGCTGCTGAAAATTCTGATCATGAAAGTGAAATTTATTCCCTTCATGAAATTCGTGGTGAGGACAGTGCCCGAATTAAAAATACTGCTGCCTATGATAAACAGTATCTTGAAGGGCGTTATGGTGCAGACCCATATTTGTCAAATATGCTTGGAGGTGATTTTTCTTGAGTTTAAAACCACCTAAAAAAAGTGATTTAGACAAGACTTGGATGAAAGCCAGACGTGATAAGCCAAAGAAAATCCAGCCGGAATATCATTTAATCATTACCGAAGGAACAGATACCGAACCAGCATATTTTGAAGCGATGAAAGAGGTTATTAACAGAACTTATCCTGATAAAATTCAGCTTAATATCTATGGTGCGGGGAATAACACGTTAAATCTTTTTTATAAAGCAAAGCAGATGGTATCTGCATCTGCTAATGGATATAAACATGTGTGGGTTGTCTATGATACAGATGATTTTCCGGCTGAACATATCAACAAAACCGCAAAACTATGCGAAGCTGAATCAACAGAAGAAACAATTTATCATGCTATCTGGTCAAATCAGTGTATTGAATTATGGTTTCTTCTTCATTTTAACTTCATGCAGTCCAATCTTCACCGGAGTTCTTACTGGCCTAAACTTACTGAGTTATTAGTTTCTCAAGGCTTAGGAAAATACGAAAAAAATCGTACAGATATGTATCATGTTTTATTTCCATATATGGAGACGGCAATTATAAATGCAGAAAAATTAGATAAAATTAATAAAGGAAAGCTTCCATCTGATTGTGCGCCTGGAACACAAATTCATACCTTAATTAACAAGTTGAAACCGTATCTTACAGATATGTAAATCGAAAAATGCTCATTGGTGCATATTTTAAAAAATTTAGGGAGTATTTTTTATCAGAAGGAAAGCTGATTCATATTCATTTATTTTGGAAGTAGAAATAAAGTATTTAATAAATAAAGTGTTTTACAGGAAACTTTAGAAATTACGGAACTGACAAAGAATGTAACAGCAGGAAAAATATTTGTTACGGCATTTCTTGATTTTAAGACTTATAAGAAATTTGCAGAAGAACTGGCTTGGGATACGGAAGTGTGGATAGCTGAAATGCCTGAACACATGATTCACTTAAACGGTGATAAATTTGTAGAACCGAGATGAAGGTCAAAGGTGGGTCTTTGGCTTTCTTGACCTTTTCGTCTTGTAAAGAAGTGAAAAGAATTGTCAAGCAGAAAATAGTGTGCTAAAATATCAATGATACAATTAGAAAAAAAGGCAGATGCCTGTAAAAGATAGAGAATAATGGAGGCTTTGGTAAAAATGGAAGCATACAAGAAAGAGTTTATTGAATTTATGGTAGAAAGTGATGTACTGAAATTTGGAGAGTTTACTTTAAAGAGTGGAAGAAAATCTCCGTTTTTTATGAATGCAGGTGCCTATGTAACCGGTTCACAGTTAAAAAAGTTAGGTGAATATTATGCAAAAGCCATTCATGATACTTATGGAGATGACTTTGACGTATTATTTGGACCGGCATACAAGGGAATTCCGCTTGGAGTTGTAACCGCAATCGCATACAGTGAATTATATGGAAAAGAAGTGCGTTACTGTTCTGATAGAAAAGAAGAAAAAGACCACGGTGCAGACAAAGGAAAATTCCTTGGAAGCCAGTTAAAAGATGGTGACCGTGTGATTATGATTGAGGATGTTACGACATCCGGAAAATCTATGGAAGAAACCGTACCGAAGGTAAGAGGGGCAGCAGATGTGACTATCGTTGGTCTGATGGTTTCTTTAAACCGTATGGAAATCGGAAAAGGTGGAGAAAAATGCGCCCTTGATGAAGTCAAAGACCTTTATGGATTTGATACTGCTGCAATCGTAACAATGGAAGAAGTAGTAGAATGTCTTTACAACAAAGAATGTAATGGAAAAGTTGTAATTGATGATACATTAAAATCCGCAATTGACGCATACTATGAGGAATATGGCGTAAAATAGATTGGAAAATGAAAAAGTCAGTTGTATGAAATGAATCAAGAGGATGCAGGATTTTATGAATGAAAAGGTATATAAAACAATGGCAGGCATAGGCGGTGGTACACTGGCAATTGGAATTGTGGTATTAGTGACCGGAATTGTAAGTGGCACTATGCTGATTATTAATGGAGCAAGATTAATAAAAAAGAAATATGAACTGACAATTTAAGGCATGACAGGCTTATCAGGAGTATGCCTTGTGTCAGAAAGAGAGGGCATATTTAAGAAAATGCCCTCTTTATTTCAGTACAGGAGCGTATAAATTGAACAGGGAAATAAAAAATAAAATAAAGAGAGCGGGAATGGTTGCGTTTCTGCTTTATATTGCTGCACTGATTTATTTCCTGTTTTTTTCGGAATCATATGGAAGAGCAGGGTTCGCAGAGCGTGAATACCATTATAATGTGGTTCCGTTTCGGGAAATAAAACGATTTTGGATTTACAGAGAACAACTTGGAGTATTTGCAGTCGTTACGAATCTGTTAGGAAATGTGGTAGGATTCGTTCCCTTTGGATTTATACTTCCTTTAATTGTCCGTCGGGCGAGAGGCTTTTTCTTGATTACGTTATCAGGATTTGCCTTGAGCTTGTTTGTGGAAGTAGTTCAGCTGATAACGAAAGTTGGATGTTTTGATGTAGATGATTTGATTTTGAATACACTGGGAGCGGCAGTCGGGTATATCCTGTTTGCTGTCTGCCATTTGATAGATGACCAGACCAGGAGGAAGAAATATGGCGAGAAAGAGATATAAATATGTGTTTACCAGAAAGAAACATACCAAAGGCGGAAAGTTATCCTCTATTTTGGCATTTGCGTCGTTTCTTTTGTTTGTAGGTTCTGCTATCTGCTCGATGATGATGGGTGGGAAAGGCGGATTATATCTCGGAGCAGCAGGATTCATTGCAATCGGATTTTCTGTATATGGATTTATTCTTGGCTTAAAGAGTTTTTCAGAGGAAAACAGGAATGTATTGTACAGCAAAGTAGGCGCAGTGGCAAACGGGCTGTTAACAGTACTTTGGATTACGATGTTTTTGATTGGAATTGGATGAGGTAGAAATTATGGAAGAACGGTTGAAAAAACAGCTTGAATTTATTTTAGAAGCAGATAAAAGTAAATTTATCGGGCGTCAGACGTACCTTTCTGATGGAATCCGAAAAGAAAATGATGCAGAACATTCCTGGCATCTGGCGCTTATGACAGCACTTTTGTCTGAGTATGCAAAAGAGAAAATAGATGTACAAAAGACAATGCTTATGGTGTTGATTCATGACATTGTGGAAATTGATGCCGGGGATACTTATGCTTATGATGAAAAAGGAAAATTAAGCCAGAGGAAACGTGAGGTAAAGGCGGCAGACCGGATTTTTAGTCTTTTACCGAAAGACCAGGCAAAGAGTATGAGAGATTTATGGGAAGAATTTGAGTCCTGCGAAACGCCGGAAGCAAAGTTTGCCCGCTGTATGGACAATTTACAGCCGATTCTGTTAAATGATAAAACAGGAGGAAAGTCCTGGAGAGAGCGTCAGATTAAACGTTCGCAGGTAGAAGAAAGACAGAAAAGAACCAAGATGGGTTCGGACACGCTGATGGAAGTGGTGACTCAGATTATTGAAAAAAATGTAGAAAACGGGAATTTAAAAGATGAGTAGAGAAGAATATTTAGAAGAACGTTTTTCGTTGGTTACGGACCGGATTTTTGAGATAAAAGACGAGGAGAAACTGCCGGAACAGTTTTTAGGATATTTTAAGAAAACAGCCAATTTTCTTGAATACTTAATCAGACTACATGAAAAAATTCAGGATGGCTGGCTCAAAACAGCTTCCTTAGAAGAATTAAGGGAAAATAATGAGCGGTTGTACCAGGATATTCTGCCGGAGAACTATGAGACTTCCTATGCAAATCCTGCTTATGCCGAGAAGCTGTTAGGAAAAGAATTTGGTCCGCTGATTTGCTTTTTAGAGGCTGAGATAAGAGGGCTTATTGTATTTGTCTATGAAAATCGTCTGTTTGATATGACTGTGATTTTAGAACTGTTTGTACAGATTTATAATTTGTTAGAAGAATCGCCTGTGTCGGCAGAAGAAGTCAGGGAATCATTGTACTGGTATGTCAGTGATTACAGTGAGGAAATGGTTTCAAGAAGAATCCGTGAAGCAGTAGACCCGGATTTGGATTTTGCTGTGAAGATTATTGAAAACAGTGATTTAAGCGATGTGCGGTATTTATATCAATTCGGAGAATATGTCACTCAAAATGAAGAAGAGATGGCGAAATTTTTAAGTGAGTTTTCACAGGAAGAAATTGATAAAATGGCGAGAACCTTTAGTGAGGGCTATCGAATCGGATTTGTAGTGGGTAAAAAAGATTTATCGAAGAAAAAAACAGTCAATATCCGTTATCAGCTTGGATTTGAGAGAATGGTAAAATCTGCAGTTGGACAGTTTGCTAAGATGGGGCTTCGTCCGACTATCTATCGAAGTGCAGTCCATGCAGTTAATCGAAATGGTCAGAATAGAATTGGCTATTATGGGGCAGTTCCAAACCGCCAGTATGATTACGACCATAAAGAAGACAATGCGCTATTCTTTAATCAGGAATTTGTCTGCAGAAAATTGCGGGTGATGCAGGTCGCTTATGAACAGGTAAAGGAACTTGCCAATACGCATGCTGGTCCGGCAGTGATTGAAACATTTGGTGAAGAACCATTTGAACCGGAAACGAAAGCAGAAGCGTGGAGTTTAAATCCGCATCAGCAGAAGTTAAAGGTGACTTACGGCAATGAAGCAGGACAGATTGTAAATCGTTATATTATCGGGGAAGAACGCAGTTTTACGATTATCGCCTATCCGGTTTGTGAAATCGGAGCAGATTTTCGTGAAATTTTTAAAGAGACCGTGCGCTTAAATAATCTGGATTATCATTTATATCAAAACATTCAGCAGACAATGATTGATGTTCTGGATAAGGGAGACTCGGTGCATATTAAGGGAAAGGGAGCAAATGAGACAGATTTAAGAATTATGCTTCATACCTTAAAAAATTCAGAGAAAGAAACGAACTTTGAAAATTGTGTTGCCGATGTCAACATTCCGGTGGGTGAAGTATTTACCAGTCCGAAGTTAGAGGGAACAAATGGTGTGCTTCATGTAAGCGGAGTTTATCTTTCCGGTTTGTATTATAAAAATTTAAAAATCCGTCTGGAAGATGGAAAAACAACCCAATATTCCTGTGAAAATTTTGAAATCGAAGAGGAAAATAAATCTTATATCGAAAGTAATATTTTATATCATCATGAGTTTCTTCCGATCGGAGAATTTGCAATCGGAACGAACACAACGGCTTATAGGATGGGAAGAAAATATGGAATCGAAGCAAAACTTCCGATTTTGATTGCAGAGAAAACGGGTCCGCATTTTGCATTGGGAGATACCTGTTACAGCTGGTCGGAGGATACGGCTGTGTATAATCCGGATGGAAAAGAGATTATTGCAAGGGACAATGAAATTTCCCTGCTTCGTAAAGAGGATGCGGGAAAGGCTTATTTTGGATGTCATACGGATATTACCATTCCTTATGAAGAAATTGAGTTTATCCGTGTAGAAAAAGAGGGAAGAGAAATTGCTTCCATTATTGAAAATGGAAGATTTTCTCTTGTCGGAACGGAAGAATTGAACCGTGTTCTTGACGAAACCTGTTGAAACCTGTTGACAAGTTTTGGAAGTCTATGTAAAATTGTCCGTGTAAGACCAGACATTTTGTATATTAATTTAAGAAGGAGATTGAATCATGGCAAAAGTTGGAATTGTTATGGGAAGCGACTCAGATATGCCTGTTATGAGCAAAGCAGCAGACATGTTAGAAAAATTCGGGATTGACTATGAAATGACAATTATTTCTGCACACAGAGAACCGGATGTGTTCTTTGAATATGCGAAAAGTGCAGAGGAAAAAGGATTCAAAGTGATTATTGCAGGAGCTGGTATGGCAGCACATCTTCCGGGTATGTGTGCGGCAATCTTTCCAATGCCGGTTATTGGTATCCCAATGCATACGACATCTTTAGGAGGAAGAGATTCTTTATATTCAATTGTGCAGATGCCGTCAGGAATACCAGTAGCAACAGTAGCAATTAATGGAGGCGCAAATGCGGGAATCCTTGCAGCCAAGATTCTGGCAACTTCAGACCCTGAACTTCTCAAGAAGCTGAAAGACTACAAAGAGGACTTAAAAGACCAGGTCGTTGCAAAAGATGCAAAGCTTCAGGAAGTAGGATATAAAAATTACAACAAATAATTGGAGGATAACAAAATGGATTACAAGAATGCCGGTGTAGATATCGAGGCAGGTTACAAATCAGTGGAATTAATGAAAGAACATATCAAAAAGACAATGCGTTCGGAAGTACTGACAAATATCGGTGGCTTTTCAGGTGCATTTTCTATGGAAAAATTTAAAGACATGGAAAAACCTACTCTGGTATCTGGTACAGATGGAGTAGGAACAAAACTGAAACTGGCATTTATTATGGATAAACACGACACAGTAGGAATCGACTGTGTTGCAATGTGTGTCAATGACATTGCCTGTGCAGGTGGAGAACCTTTATTTTTCCTTGACTATATTGCCTGTGGAAAGAACTATCCGGAAAAAATTGCGGAAATCGTAAAAGGTGTTGCAACAGGATGTGAAATGTCAAGTGCTGCATTAATCGGTGGAGAGACAGCAGAAATGCCAGGTTTCTATCCGGAGGATGAGTATGACCTTGCAGGTTTTGCAGTTGGCGTGGTAGATGAAAAAGATTTAATTACAGGAAAAGACTTAAAAGCAGGGGATGTTTTAGTGGGTATGGCATCCTCAGGTGTTCACAGCAATGGATTTTCTTTAGTTCGTAAAGTATTTGATATGACAAAAGAATCATTGGATACTTATTATGATGAACTTGGAAAAACACTTGGAGAAGCATTAATTGCACCGACAAAAATTTATGTAAAAGCGCTCAGAAGCGTGAAAGAAGCAGGAGTGCGTGTAAAAGCATGTAGTCATATCACAGGCGGTGGTTTCTATGAAAACGTACCGAGAATGTTAAATGATGATGTATGTGCAGTGATTGAAAAAGACAGTTATCCAATTCCTCCAATTTTTAAATTAATGGCCGAAAAAGGCCAGATAGAAGAAACCATGATGTACAATACTTATAATATGGGTATCGGTATGATTATGGCAGTAGACCCTGCAGATGTGGACAAGACCGTAGAAGCAGTCAAAGCAGCAGGAGAAACTCCTTATGTAATCGGAAAAATCGAAGCCGGTGAAAAAGGCGTAAAATTAGTATAAATAAAATGAGCGGGGGTGTGGCATGTTGGATGCCGCAGCCCTTTTGCTGTAAAAATGGATAAAATTTGGATGTGATTGGCAAAGAACAATTGCGAAATTAGTGGAGGAAAAACTCCAAAGGTACATCAATAACAGGAGGAAGAGGCACGTGAAATTAGCGGTACTTGTGTCAGGAGGCGGAACGAATCTTCAGGCAATTATCGATTCCATTGAAAGTGGAACAATTACAAATGCGGAAATTGCGGTTGTAATCAGTAATAATCCGAATGCTTATGCGTTAGAGAGAGCGAAAGCACATCACATTGAGGCAAAATGCGTTTCACCAAAAAGTTATGAATCGAGGGAAGCATTTAATCAGGCTTTGCTTGAGGCAATCCAGTCTTATCAGGTGGATTTGGTGGTGCTTGCAGGTTGTCTGGTTGTGATTCCTGAAATTATGGTAAAGGCTTATCCAAATAAAATTATTAATATTCATCCGGCTCTGATTCCATCTTTTTGCGGAACCGGATATTACGGCTTGAAAGTACATGAAGGTGTCTTAAAAAGAGGCGTGAAAGTGACAGGGGCAACGGTTCACTTTGTAGATGAGGGAACAGATACCGGCCCGATTATT
>ENA-ORTB01000795-ORTB01000795.1-human-gut-metagenome-genome-assembly--contig:-NODE-795-length-39847-cov-4.044532_pt1 | contig 39847 bp, 29 predicted proteins | sample MGYA00241905_ERZ509174 | MGnify/ENA primary metagenome ERZ509174 (study PRJEB26280, sample SAMEA2338851) | human gut metagenome | biome: human gut; feature: human-associated habitat; material: faeces... | reverse complement strand
TTTCATCGGCATCCACGCCGACAGCGCCAATCTGCGGCTCACCCTCAATATATTTTTCCACTTCACTTGGATCCATATCCTTAAATTCAGCCACAGTTTTTACTAATATGTTTGCAAGTATGCTTTTTTGTGCAAGTAATCTCTTTGCATAAATATCATACTGTGTTTTATCATCTGCCGCAATAATTGCATTTTTTATTTCCGTATTCATTTCCCCAATTTCTGCAATTACATTTTCATGCGACATATATTGTTTTGTCGCTACATCAATCTTCCCCATAAACGTTTTTCTTCCTTTCATTATATTTTGTTTGTATTTAAAAATCAATATTTCTTTTTTTGAGATAATAACAATTATATTTACTTATTTCAATCTGTATTTTTCACATATTGTCCCTTATTTTTTGTGCACTTTTCACAATAAAAATCCCAAAATAATGAGATTTGATAAGATTTGAAAACTTTAGACAAAATTTTGTTTATTTTCCATTATCATTTTCGTGATTTTAGATAAAATATTAAAAATTTTAATGCTGTAAAATACAGCAGCCAGTCTATAGTGCATAATTTGTCAGACAGTATCAATCTCACCTTGCCCAATAGTATAAAAGGGCAAAAACAGCATTTTGTCTTGGCATCCACACTACATTACGAGCATTTTTCTATACGTTAGTAAAGGAGCAGCACACTGTTGATTTTCTTAGTATGCTACTCCTTGCTTAATCATTTAAAGTTTATTTTTTGCGATTTCAGACTCCCGTATTAAAAGTCCAGTCTTAAAATCTAACTTTCAGCATTCAACATTCGAGGTTTGCTTTTTGCGATTTCAGACCTCCATCTTAAAAGTCTAATCTAAAATCTAACTTCCGGCTTTCAACACTCAAAGTTTATTTTTCGCAATTTCTAACTTCCGTATCAAAAGCCTTATCTTTGTCAGCGAAGCCCTATTTCTTCTTTTTGTAAGCAAACTTAACTTTCTTTGCCCCTGCTTTCTTTATCAGCTTGACAATTTTTTTGTACTGTTTCTTATCTTTTGCTCGAACTGTTATCTTACAGTTTTTCTTTACTCCGCTGAAAGCATTCTTTCCGATTGATTTTATGGTATTTCCATTTACTGTTATCTGACTGAGATTTTTTGCTTTGTAAAATGCCTTTGTACCAATCTTTGTTATGTTCTTTCCTAATGTTACGGTTTTTATCTTTTTGTTTCCTGCAAATGCACTTGCACCTACCGCCGTTACTTTAAGTTTTGTGCCGTTTACGGTTATCGTATCAGGTACTACCGCTTTTTTGGATGTTGTCTTTGTCTTACTGTATGTTACGGTTTTCTTCTTTACATCTGTTACTTTGTAAGATGCAGCATCCGACTTTTTGTTATTTTTGACAGGTTTTACTGTCTGATTTTTCTTAAGCGGTGTTTTTGTTGGTGATGCCGTGGCATTTGGATTTTTTGTAGGTGTCACAGTCTGAGCCGATGTTTCCGTTGGTTTTACTGTCTCATCCGGATTTGAGCTTTCATTTGGTGACGCTGTACCTGTTGGTTTTACTGTCGCCGTCGGTTTAGGTGTTTTCGTCGGTTTAGGTGTTTTCGTTGGCTTCACCGTTGCCGTAGGCTTTGGTGTACTCGTCGGTTTTGGAGTCTTTGTCGGTGCAGGTGTTTTTGTTGGTTTTGGTGTGGCTATTAAGTCATAGTAAGCTGTTACCACCATATCACGATAAACACTTGTAAAGTCATCACTCCAGCGAGAGAATGTATAACCCTCTATTTCAGGTGCTTCCGGTGCCACTGCCGCTTCACCGCTTCTTACATACTGAACCTTAAGTTCCGTCTGACCGTCTTTTGACTTAAATGTTACTTTATAAAGTTTTGTATAGACTGCTTTTACAACTATATCTCTTGTCACATTTGTAAAGCTTCTATCCCAGCCGGTAAATTCATAGCCTTCTTTTGCAGGTGCTTCAGGAGCCGTGGCATCCTGACCTTTCTTTAATTCCTGTTCGGCAATAACTGTCTTTCCGTCACTGTCGGTGAATATTACCTTATAAAGTTTCTCTGCCACTTTTACATTAAATGTGTATGGCACATTGCAATAATTTATTGTTATCTTCTGCGTACCCTCTTTAAATCTGTCATAATCACATTCCTTGTCGTCAGGTACGGTCTTTGTGATAGTCTTTCCGTTTAATTTGTACGATACCTTAAGTCCTGAGAGGTCAAGTTTTTCACCATATTTATACTCTGTCTTAAGTCCGTCTGCCTGATATTTCACATCTGTTATCGCATCTTCCATGTTGTCATAAAGCTGAGGATATGAAAGTCCTGTCTCCTCGGCAGATACCCACACATTTGTGAAATCAAAACCTCTGAACGCATCTTCTGATTTTAACTCATCAGTTGTTCTTGCTGTTGTTGTTGAGTTCTTGTCATCACATGACTCTGCTCCCCTTGTATAGAGGTCGTTGCCCTCTAAATCCTTTTGCTGTTCATATACTGAGTAGAATACCGGCACTGAACCGCAGAGTATAGGGTATGTATGCTTGTTATCGCCCTGTATCTTACCTGTGTTAAAACAATATGCAACAGGTCCGGAAGATGAACCAGTCGAGTAGCCCACAATTCCGGCGGCATATGCTATCGCGTTCTGGAACGGCACTGTCGGTGTCATCTCGTCAAGTTTCTTCATAATTGAGTCGAAAATACTATCCCCCGCATCAGGTGAAACTATAGTAGTATCTCTATTTACATAACTATGTATGTCACTTGCATTGTAACAATTTTTTATCTGTGTGCTGAGATAAAGTGCTCCGCATATTCCGCCTGACATAGTGTTTGAATATGAATTTGTTGTAAAGTCGAACAATGAATATGTATTGCTTGTATAAGTGTCAACCTTTGCAATATTGTAACATTTCTGTATAAGTCCGTCCTGTGCGGCAACACCACATATTCCTCCTGAGGCATTGTAGCAATTAAGTCCGCTCAACGCACTGTCTATAATATCTCCACCTGCATTATAATTACCATAATAACAGCGGTATGATACAACATTTCCTTTATTTACACATGACGTGATATTTCCACGCTGCAAATACCCCGTAATTCCACCGAGAAATCTCGATGTAGGATTTACAGGCATCTCCTGTTCTTTTGACTCATATCCCACAAATGCGTTGTTTGTGCAATTTGTTATGTCTGCCTTTCCTGCATATCCTAAAATTCCGCCGACTGCAAGGTTTTCCTCGACTGTCTGTTTCGGTGATGAGAAGATAACTTTTCCGCTTACGCTTACATTCTCTACAGAAGCATTTGCACCTGTCTCCTCGTCACTGTCAACAAATCCGGCAAGTATTCCCGTGTGGATACAACATCCTGTAGCGGCATTGCTTACTGTGATATCTGCATCATTTATGTTTACATTTTTCAGCTTTCCACCCTCAACTCTGCCAAACAGACCAGTTGAAGTATAAGGTGTCTCGCCATTTTTTGAACCGTCAGTATTTCCTTTCATCGTAAGTCCCGAAATACTGTGACCGTTTCCGTCAAATATACCGCTGAATGAACCCTGCCACTTTCCGTCAGTACCATATCCAAAAGGAATCCAGCCAAGTTTTCCTACATTTTTATCATCCTGTGCAATTTGTGAAAGGTCAATATCGCTCGTAAGTTTATAATTGCCGCTAAGATTTTCCCTTATCCTAATGAAATCTGCAACAGAATTTATCTCCGTATAGACAATATCTTTTTCCTGTTCCTCCTCGCTTAAAGGAATCCTCGTCGGTGTTCCCTCCTGTTCCGTCACCTGCTTACTCCAAATGGCATAGAGCGTAACTGTCGGAGTCTTTAACCTGTCAAATGCAGTAATAATATTATTGCCGTCAGCACTCTCACTCCAGCCGACAAAATCATATCCGTCTTTTTCAGGCACAGGAAGTGAACCGTACTCGTGACCTATCGCTTTTGTTTTATCAGCATAGCTTGTACCAGCCGAAACTGAATCAAATGAAACTGTCCCCATCTGAACTTCTGAAAATTTGCATTTCAAATCGCCGCCCTGTGAATTAACTGACTCAACATAATCGTATGCCGCACTGTTCTCACCTGACGCATCCTTTTTTGAACTATATATAGTTACGGTTGACTTTTCATTTTTAAGCATAGAACTTTGAATGTTTTCAACTGTTTCAGGAATATAAAGTTCTTCAAGACTGTTATTCTCTGCAAATACATTCTTACCTATACTCTTAAGTCCATATGGTAATGAAATATTTTTTAAAATTGTATCTCCTGAAAACACACCCTCTGAAAGTTCTGTAATACCGTCACCAAAAGATACTTTTACAAGTGATGTATTTTTTTCAAATGCATATGTTCCTATTGACTCAAGCCCATCAGGAAGACTTATCTTTGTAACACTGTCATTGTTGCTAAATGCATCTCTTTCAATAGATTTTAATGTTTTTGGAAATTTAATCTCTGAATAACTCATAGGAACATTTCCAGAATTAAATGCCCCGTCACCTATATTTGTAACACCTTCAGGAATGATTACCTTTTCTAATGCAAAACAGTTTGAACAGGTATGTGCCGGTATCTCCTTTAAACTGTGTGAAAATCTGATTTCCATAAGGTTTTCACATTCGTTAAATACAGCATTTTCCATCTTTTCTACGCTGTCAGGCATAATAACCTTTAATACTGTTTTATTTTTCTCAAATGCACCATATCCTATCTCTTTTACTGTATCAGGTATTATAACAACAGGTTCATTCCCCTGATATTTTTTAAGCACACCGTCCTCAATAACAAAGTCGGAGTCCTCTCCCTGATATACAAGCTCTGTCTTTTGTGCTTTCTCCCACTTTGCATAAAGCGTATAGCTGTCTTTATTTACTATTGTAGTGCTTACAACTTTTCTCTTAAATTTATTATCAGAATACCAGCCCTTAAAAGTCCAGCCTGCAAGTTTTGGCGTAGGAAGCAGTCCAAATCCCTGTCCCTTAACAAGCTCTTTTGAATTTTTAGAAACCGTACCGCCGCTTGCATCAAAGACTGCTTTTGAATCATATGCTACTTCCTCAAATTTCCATGCACTTCGTATCTTTGAAGCATTTGAAGCAAATGAACCTTTTATTCCATAAATAGTATGTTCCTCTGCACAAGTTAAGCTAGTATCATTAAAATAATCTACTGATGGCGGAATATAATATGTTTTATGTGTAGCCCCACCCAAACGGTCTCTTAAATCCAGTGCATAACTGTTTATATATTTTGTTCCATCAGTAATCTTTACCACACTTAATCCATAACAAAAAGCAAATGTATAGCTCTGCAGATTTTCAATCCCAGCCGGAATTATAAGTGTTCCTTTTAAACCACTAAAATCAAATGCACCACTTCCTATATAGCGAAGACTCTCTGGAAGTTCAACAGTATTTAATGCAGATGTGTGGTCAAAAGCACTATCCCCTATATAGCGAAGCCCTTCCGGAAAATTTATCTTACCAAGTTTTCCACAATATGCAAATGAACTTTTTGCAATTACTTTTATACTGTCAGGCAGCTTAACCTCCGTCAGATTAGCACATGACCAAAACATCGAGTCACCTATACTTGATATCTTTGTCTTAGAAAGGTCTATCATCTGCAGACTGCTGCAGCCATGAAATGCCCAGTCACCTATCTCTTTAATACTGTTTGGCATATTTATAACAGCAAGATTAGAGCACTCAGCAAAACATGAATGTGGCAGTTTTTGTACTGAATCGGGCAGTATAATCTGTTCTATCGTTTTATTTCCCGAAAAAGCATAGCCATCTATCTCCTTAACCCCATCAGGCACTTTTATTACTGCCGCCGTGCCGTCAATCCCTTTTAACACACCGTCAGCCGTAATGTCAAATGTCACTTTTGCATCGGCGTGTATCGTTGATATGACCTGTGATACCATACATAAAAGCACCACCGCAAAAGCCATCGCAAAATATCTGCCGACAGCAGCCACCTTTCTGTAAATTTTTTGTTTGTCCATTTTTCTTTTCTCCTTTCTGTGTTGGTATTATTTTTTAAAATTTGATATGAAATTATAAAAATATTCTTAACAAGCATATTTTATGCCAGTTAAGAATATTTGTCAACTTTTTCCACAAAAAAAAGAGTCGCTTGTGACTCTTTCACGCCTAAGCAGAATTCGTAGCATTTATTTGTTTTCCGCAAAATGCACATCCTCACGGAGTGTTTTTTATCTTAATAAAAAGGACACTTCCACATACTATGCTCAAATACTACCGTATCAGACCAAAAGTATATGGAAGTGTCTTATTTTTCTTTTTACGGCTGAACTGTTACCGTCCGTCTATCAGCACTTCTTTACCTTTAAACGCAAAACCATAGTGATGAATGTTTTCTTCTTTTACTCCTCTTTTTATAAGCTCTGCATCATAATTCTTTTCTTCTATCTGCTCTAATGCCGATGCGACTGTTTCTTCAAGAGAATTTTCCTTTCTGGGATTTATCACTTTAAATTCTATCACTATTCCCGGATATTTTTCATTTGCTTTGTTTATCGGTTCGAGCATTATGTCATATCGTCCATAGCCGCTTTCCCTATTTGAATTTAATATATAATTATCTACCTGGTCGACCATCAAGCCCAAAACTAAACCATGGTAGAACCTTTCCGGTTCTTCATCAGACGGAGTTTTTCCGGTATCAAAATAACTTATAACTCCTCTTGTTACCCTGTTCATGTATTCGTTCATGCTCTCCAAATCTCCTGAAATCATTGCACTTATAAATTCATTATACGGAACATCTGCTCCTCCAAACCATCTCTCTATCATTGTCCCAAACATTTGCTCTACTTCATAGTTTGTCAGCTTCAGACTATATATTTTTTTATTTAACCGTCCTTCCGTACGAAATGCCTCTACGCGGAGATAACCGCTTGCAAGCAACAGACTCCAAACGGCATCCTTATTTGTTTTTAATTGTTCAAACACTATCTGCTCGTCTATATTTTTTTCGACAATGCCGCCTGCCATTAATGTTTCCATCGTCTTTTTTATCTCCGCTGAACCCGTTCTTATAAGCTCATTTACCAATCCATTTGAACTTGAATCTGCCCAATATGTTTTATATTTCTTTTCATCAAGGAAATTGATTATAGACCACGGATTATATATATCCCTGCTTTCACCAAATGTAAATCCGTCATACCATAATTTTACTTTTTCCTTTTCGCTTGAAAGTCCCTGTTCTTCAAGTGCCGCAAAAACTTCATCTTCCGTAAAACCGAAGCATCTTGAATACTCGTCACTTGTTACCGTGATAACTTTTAAATTATTGAGGTCAGAAAATATACTCTCTTTAGACACTCTCGTTATACCTGTCATTATTGCTCGCTCTAAATATGGGTTTGTCTTAAAAGTAGAATTAAAAAGACTTCTCGTAAATCCTACAAGTTCCTCCCAGTATCCATTTACATATGCTTCCTGCATAGGTGTGTCATATTCATCTAATAATATAATTACTTTTTTGCCATAATAACGGCTAAGATAATTTGAAAGGTTTTTCAATGCCTCCTGCGCCACAGTATCACTCATGCCAACGCACACAGATTGATATTGCATTTTTTCATTTGCATTATATATACCACTTTTCATTATATAATCATATTCATTATATATTCTTATAAGCTCATCTTTTATCTTTATAACCGTCTCATCATACCTTACCTGTTTTATACTTGCAAAACTTAAAAATATCACCGGATATGTTCCCTGTAATTCACGATATTTTTCGTCTCTCCATATTTCAAGACCCTCGAACAAATCCCCTCTGTCTTTATATTTGTTTGAAAAAAAACATTCAAGCATATTCATATTTAATGTTTTTCCAAAACGGCGTGGGCGTGTTATAAGTGTTACTGCATCATCGCTATCCCACCATTCTCTTATAAATAATGTTTTATCTACATAAAAATTATCTTTTTCTCGTATCGATTCAAAACTCTGATTTCCTATACTTACAACTTTCGCCATATGCACCCTCCTGTTTATAATTTAAAAACAAAATCCGTATTCAGCAGCTATATTTTATACAAATCACCAAAATCTGTCCTAACTCACTTTTTATTACAATATTTTCAATTCTGAAAATATTTACTCCCAAATCTCGTCTTCCTCTATAACATGAATTTCCAAATAGTCAAAATCTATTCCCTCGATAAAATTATCACTGTCAAAGCGTGTTTTGTCCATCTTTTTAAATTCTTTTATATTTTTATCAAGCCATATCGGACGACCGAGGTCAAATGTATAGCATACCTCGTCCAGACTGTCAAACACCTTTTTTGTTCTGTTTTTCTCTTTTGACGGGTCGGTTATCGTAATATCATCTAACATCCTGTTGTCTTTAAATTTCTTTGCCCACAAACGAAACATTATTTTTCTCCATTCTTTTTAGCTTATCTTCTTCTAATAATCCATTTTGCACTTTTTTAAATAAAAATCATTTATCGCTTAAAACCAAATCCTCTTTATAATTAGCCAAGTCTGTTTTATAATTATCAGCCATCCCATAATTTAAACAATATTACTATATTTTTATCTGGTTGATATTTTATTGATATTCTTTATCATAACCGATATAGTTCCATCAGGATTTGATATAAATTCAACCTGGTTTATGTCCTGATACTGTTCCATTGGAATATTTATCTCTATTCCGGTATCTGTCTTTAAAAACTGTTTTTCAAATTTCTTTGTCGTTGCACTGCTCTGTGGTTTTACTTCGGCTTTTTCCATATGATATTTTTCCATTTTTGCATCAAATTCTTCTTTTATATCAGGAGTTTTGCCATAAAGCTTTTCGCTTATCTTTTCTACATTGACCGCACCTGTCTCCTCGATTTCCTCCTTTATAATGCGTTTAGCCTCCATCTGCTTAACAGGTTCTTCCTCAAAATGCTTTTTATTGACCTGCTCAACCGCTTTTGTGACTATAGCAAGTTTTGACTTGGACGACATAGCTGCATGGCAGTTAAGATAAAGCTCCGAAAGATAATTACATTTTTCTCCGTTTATCTCATATTTTTTTTCTATTATATTGACCGTATAATCGCCAAGGTTTATTATAACCGCTTCTGAAAGTTTTGATGAAGATGCAGGGAGCGTCGAGCGGTATTTAATAATACTGTTTACATTACCGCTCTCCTCTGCCTGCGTCATGTGAACAAAACTCTCTTTATAATTCATTTTTAAAATGGCAAGATACATAACGCTGTGTAGACTGAACGACAAAACTGCAAGATCAGCCGATGGGATAGCGAGGTTGCTGTTCATTATATCGTATAGTCTTTTTGTAATATCCTTGCTGAAATCTATAAAATCGTCCTCCGAAAAATCTTTAAGCAGCTTGTAAATATCAGAACTTTCCTCATCAAAATAGCATTTCTTCATATCGTCACCTGACATTATCTTAAAAATATGCCCGGTAAAAAATTCGTTAAGATCCGGTGTAATGTCAAGCTGCTGCTCCGAATAAACGGGATAGCCAAGCTCACCATCAAGAATATGTACTATCCCTTTTCTCAAAATAATTTCATCCTGCTGCATCGTATCTCTCCATTTCCAAAAATTTAAGCCAGATAAGCCGCCATATCCTCTACATCTTCCCTTGTAACCTTAAACGGAACGGCATTTAATTTTCTAGGTGTGGCCATTATCTCGTCCGTCATCTTCTCTACATCTTCTTTTGTAATCTCATAATCACCGAGAAGCTGTTTTATAAGAAATGCAAACTGCTCTAATTCATCAAATCCAAGCACTGCAAGGAAATCTGCTACCTCGTCAGGCATTTCCTTCTGAATGACTTTAAGATAGCCAGGCAGGAATAAACCTACTGCTTTTCCGTGTGGTATGTCTTTGTTATATGTAAGATAATAGCTGAGTCCGTGTGGAATTGATGTTCCGGTGTGGGTTATGGCCATTCCTGCGAGACATGATGCGAGCATAAGCGAATCATACGCTTCAAAGTCTGCCTCCTCGCCGAGAAGTACCGGAATATTTTCTGCCCATACTGAAATTCCATACTGACAGAGCATTTTGCTGAAATCAGTTGCCTTTGAGTTAAAATAACTTTCCACCATATGACCGAGGGCATCTACAGCAGTATTTTTAATAACACTTTCCGGTGCTGCCGCAAGATATTCAGGGTCTATGCAGGCAAGTTCCGGATAAATCTTATGGCTGATACTCTGTTTTGTGTTTTTGTCATGTCTTGTAAGTATCGCATACGGTGTAACTTCTGAACCTGTTCCGCAGGTTGTAGGAATTTCAACAACCGGAATCGCACGCAGTTCTAAATTCTGGTAAAGCACTTCCTCTGTCGTATCCCTGTTCTGTATCATAAGTGCTATCGCCTTTGCAGAATCCATCGGCGAACCGCCGCCTATTCCGATAACAAAGTCTGCCCCCTCATTTCTTCCGAACTCGCTTGCTTTCATTATAAGCTCAACAGACGGATTTTGTGGAACTTCATCAAATATAACATACTCCGTTGCATTTTCGTTAAGTACATCTATAACATCCTGAAGTGAATGATTCTTTTTTGATGATGACTTACCTGTTACTATAAGTGCTTTCTTACCAAACGATGCAATCTTTGCACCATTGTTCTTTACTGCATTTTTTTCCTGTAACACCTGTGTAGGCATATAAAAATTCATTGTTGTTTTCCTCCTGATCTATCTAAAATGTATTTTGATACAATAATATCCCTTTTTCATCTATTTCTTTTCGCAAAACATCACTGACTAATATACTGTCATAATCAACAATATCAAACATTTGTAATACCGGCAGATTTTTAACCGCTTCCTCAAAATCTGCCCGCACCATCGGCGAACCATAGCCTTTTACGGCAAGGTCAACATCCGAAACATCACTCGCAGTTCCATCAGCCCTTGAACCAAAAATAATAAGTTCTTTCAAATGAAACTTTGCCGCCAGTTTTTGTAAATCCGATAATATCCCTGCTTCTAAATCAACATCTTCTAACGACATTTTTAACCTCCAATTTGTCATTACTGCTCATACTTAAGTACAGATAATAACACTTTATTTAACTTATGGCTTTTTCCAATGCTCGACAATATAATCAACAGACACATCCTGTTTTTTTGCTTCTTTTACGGCTAACTCCCATAATGGAACACCTTTTATTTTTGATTCTTCAAGTAAATCCTCCGACACTTTTGCTGCCTGTATCTGTTCGTCAGGTATTACATCTTTAAAATAATCTATAAGTTCTTTCATATATCCCAGATATACTTCTTCTATCTTGCTTTTATATATTACGGCAACCGACAATTTGTATATATGGGCATCATCATTTCTGTTTTGCAGCATCTCAAGCCAGACGGCACCATCTTTTATTATCCCCTGATTGTGAGCCAGACTTAAGATTTCCTTTGGAGAGCCTGTTTTTGCCGCCTGCATCCCTAAATTTTTATACATATATTCTTTCATTGTTTTCCATGCAAGCTCAAACAGCCTGTCAAAATCAGATGTTATGGCAGAAACATATACTTCTGAAAAATCACCAATTTTATTATTTCGCACAATAGACTCATATGCACTTTTAAACTGTTCAAATTTCTTCATAAATCTGTTCCTCCAATGCTCTAAAATGTAAGTCAAGCTTGATGTGCACAATAAAAGTGTGGCACTTTCCTGACAGCGTTAAATATATTTTATCATTGAACTGTTCCAATGTAAAGCATACTCACAACGCTTGTTTATACCTGCGACTGTGCATTGGCACACTCCATGCAGGTTCCATATATTATCGACCTTTTACATTCTATAAAAAATCCGTGCTCACTCTGTATATGTGCAGCTATCTCATCCATAAACTCACATTCAAGATGAAATATCCTGCCGCATTTTATACATTGAAGATGCAGATGTTTTTCGCAATGGTGTCCGTCCTCAATATACTGGAATGTAGCCTTTTTTCCTTTTTCGGCAGCATATTTTACTATCTTTTTTTCGATTATCAGTTTGTCTAAAAATCTGTAAATTGTTGTCTTATTTACGGCACATTCTTTTTCGATAAGATAATTTTCTATATCAGCCGCCGTGACTGTTCTGTTTTTATTTTTTTCAAGATACTCTAATATTCTTTTTCTGCTTGGTGTTGAATATCCCTGCATATTAATCCTCATTTCTGCACACGCATTTTTGTGCATATCAAGTTTGTGTCAAGTGTGTGCAGACACAAATCTTGAGTGTGAAAAATCGGATTATCCACGCTAAAATCCTGCATATATGGATTTTTCACACTATCCTCTGTATAAAAAGTTCATAATAAAGATGTCAGAATGTTATTCCAAAAATCTGTATGAAAACTCCCCAGAATACTCCGAGAATATACATCACTCCTACTATACTAAGATTTTGTTTTATATGCCTGTTCAATCTAAAAAGCACCAGCATACCGACTCCTGCATTTACAAGAAGTCCTGCCATCATCGCACCTGCACTTATAACTCCGTCAAGATAAAATTCAGTTATTACGACAGACGAAGCACAGTTTGGTATAAGACCGACAAGGGCAGACAAAAACTGTTCTAACATTGGCATTGCCGAAAAAAGTCCTTTAATATTTTCAATTCCCCAGAAATGTGTTATCAGATTTAACACAAATGAAATAAGGATAATATATATTGCAATCTTAACAGTATGCTTTACAGCCGAAATAAACGAACCGTCTTCACAGTGGCAGTGTTCTTCCTCACATACTATATGAATATCCGGTTCTCTTTCTTTTTTCATAAATATCTTTATATAAAAATATTCTGCCACAAGGCCTGAGATTACTGCTATAACCACTTTTGTACCTAATATTCTCAATATTGTTGTGACTGATACTTCTCTCGATATAAGTATAGGTAACATCTCATCAGAGGTTGACATAAATACGGCAATAAGCGTTCCGACTGTTATGATACCTCCCGAATAAAGACTCGCCGCCGCTGTTGAAAATCCGCACTGTGGTATCACACCTAAAATGCCTCCCCATACGGGACCGGTCTTTCCGGCTTTCGCAATCTTTTCTTTGAGATTATTATTCATTTTATGTTCAAGAATTTCCATAAAAAGATATGTGATAAATAAAAACGGTACAAGTTTCACACCATCGATAAGTGTATCTTCTATTACTTCAAACATAATCTTTTACTCCTTAATTTTAAATTTGCAATTCATTTGCATTTGCAACCAAGTTGCATTTTATATAATACACCATTTTTTTGATATGTCAAGTTTACGAATGTAATAAATGAAGGACTGAACTGTTACGCTCTATCATCATGATAAAGACTTGACAAGCATTATCTCCAAAATATATATTTATCTATGATAAAAAGTGTTACTGTTCACATCTGCGGTGCGAGTGGCTTATAGTCAGGCGGATATTTGCAATTCACTCTGCTGCTTTATTGATAGTGTTAAATAAATACGAACGGAGAAATACCATTATGGAAATGAACATTCAGAAATATATGTCGTTTGTCAAAACAGTTGAATATGGAAGTTTTACTAAAGCATCGGAAATTTTAAATTATTCCCAGTCGGGCATCAGCAGAATGATTGGGGACCTTGAAAAGGAGTGGAATATGTGTTTACTTGAAAGAGACCATTCCGGTGTAAAACCTACATCTGACGGATTAAGACTTCTTCCTTTTGCCAAGAAACTGTGTGATGATTTTGACAGATTACAGATGGAAGCCGACAACTTAAATGACCTCTCATCAGGCATTATAAGAATAGGTACCTTCTCAAGTGTCGCGACCTACTGGCTTCCAAATATCATAATGGAATTTAAAAAGGATTATCCGAATATTGAATATGAACTTCTTATCGGTGATTACGATGAGATAGAGAGCTGGATAACAGACGGTCGTGTCGATTGCGGTTTTATCTGTCTGCCCGCTTCTCCTGGAATCGAAACAATTTTTCTTGAGGAGGATGCTTTTCTTGCGATACTGCCAAATAAACATCCACTTCTAAAATATGATAAAATTCCTTTGAAAGACCTTTCAAAGGAACCCTTTATGCTGCTTGAAAAAGATAAAAACACTGAAATCTCTGAAATCTTTAAGGAAAATAATATTACACCGAATACACAATTTACGACATGGGATGACTATGCCATCATGTCAATGGTCGAACATGGACTCGGTGTAAGTATCCTGCCTGAGCTTATATTGCAAAAAAAACCTTTTAATATCGTGACAAGACCTCTTAATGTCCCGGCAAAAAGACAGATAGGTCTTGCACTAAAAAGCAGCAAAAACGCATCACTTGCAACAAAGAAATTTATTGAATATCTGAAATACCGCTAAATCTGAGTTATTATCCTGCAGTATTGTTGTTAAATACCTTTCTTCTTATGACATAATAACTCAAAAGCACCAGTGAGCCTGTTATAACCCATGAAACCGGATAAACATTCATCAGGACTTCAAAACCTTTAAACTTTCTGCACACGGTATAAATCCATGCAAGTCTGAAAACACATGTTCCAAACACCGTTATAACAGCAGGTGTCATAGAGTATCCCATTCCTCTTAATGTTGAACCTGCTATCTCATATGTAGGGATAAGGAAATAAAAGCTTAAAAGACGCATCATTCTTACTGACGCATAATGTGCTACTTTGGGCTCTGATGTGAATATCCCTATAAAAAATCCTTTCCACAACAGAAAACATCCGCACATTATTATGGTGACGGCTACCGCAAGTGTCATTGTTATTTTGTATATTTTCTTGCACCTGTCATATTTTTTCGCACCAAAGTTCTGGCTTGTAAATGTCATCGTTGCCTGATTGAAAGCCGAAATCATAAAGTACGCTATATATTCGTAATTAAGACCTGCTGCCGAACCTGCAACCGCATCTGAACCGTATTTGTTTAACTCTGCCTGTATAAACACATTTGCAAATGAAAATACCATTGACTGAAGTCCAGCCGGCACACCAATCTTTAACATTCTTATAAGTTCTATCTTATGTATCTTAAGTTCTCTCGGATAAAGTTTTATAGGGTCTTTTTCTTTTATGAGGAAATAGACTATCATAGAAGAACTTATCATATTTGAAACAACAGTTCCTATACCTACACCTGCAACACCCATGTGAAAAACGATTACCAGTGTAAGGTTTATTACGGCATTTGTCACTCCTGCAACAACAAGACAGATAAGCGGTCTTTTGGTATCCCCGATACTTCTTAATATTGAAGCCCCAAAGTTATAAACCATTATAAACGGCATTCCTGCAAAATATATCCTCAGATAAAGCACCGCCTGGTCTATAACATCGTAAGGTGTTCCCATAAGCTCAAGTATCGGCTTTGCAACTGAGATACCAAGTACAAGCAATATGATACCGCTAAAAAATGCAATGAGCATTGCCGTATGCACCGCACCTTTTATCCTGTTAGTCCTGCCCTGTCCTATGTATTTTGCAATGACAACATTTGCACCGACTGAAATCCCTATAAAAAGATTTAACAGCAGATTTATAAGTGCTCCGTTTCCGCCGACTGCCGCCTGTGCCGTACTACTCGCAAATCTTCCGACCACCGCCACATCAACGGCATTGAACATCTGCTGTAATATACTGCTAAGTGCTATAGGTATCGCAAATATAAGTATCTTATCCGTCAAACTTCCATTTAACATATCCATCTGTTTATTTTTATTAACTGTAACACTACTCATTTTTATCAAAATCCTTTCAAAATATATAAAATCAACACTTAATTATCCGAAAATACAAGTTTTTATCCTTCATTTTTTCTATACAAAGACAAACAAGAGCAAAAATCAACTTTTTGCCCCTGCCTATCTTATTACTTTTATTTTGTTTTTTCAAGAGTGGATTTTGATTTACATAAGTTTATTGTATTTCCAGCCACTTTTTATGATAGAAACACTACATTTTATTTTACATTAAACGCATCCATTCCCGGATATACCGCACTCTCGCCGAGTTCTTCTTCAATACGGAGAAGCTGGTTATACTTAGCGACTCGCTCACTTCTGCTTGGAGCACCTGTCTTTATCTGGCAGGTATTTAAAGCCACGGCAAGGTCTGCAATAGTCGTGTCGGCAGTCTCACCTGAACGATGTGAACTTATAGCCGTATATCCTGCCTTGTGAGCCATCTTAATCGCTTCAAGCGTCTCTGAAACAGAACCAATCTGATTTAGCTTGATAAGGATTGAATTTCCGCAGCCGAGTTGAATACCTTTTGAAAGTCTTTCAGTGTTTGTGACAAAAAGGTCATCACCGACAAGCTGAACCTTGTCACCAAGTTCTTTTGTGAGTTTCTGCCAGCCTTCCCAGTCTTCTTCGTCAAGTGCATCCTCGATTGAGATAATAGGATATTTTTCTACAAGAGATTTCCAATGCTCAATAAGCTGTTCAGATGTATAGACAGTTCCAGCCTTTGGAAGTTTATATTCTCCGACTGTACCTGTTTTCCACTCAGATGAAGCGGCATCCATTGCGATGCGGAAATCTTTTCCAGGTTCATAACCAGCTTTTTTAACGGCTTCAAGAATAGTCTCGATAGCTTCCTCATCAGATTTAAGAGCAGGAGCAAATCCTCCCTCATCACCTACTGAAGTTGCAAGTCCTCTCTCCTTAAGGATAGCTGCTAACGCATGAAATACCTCTGCACACCAGCGGAGACACTCTTTAAATGAAGGTGCTCCGACAGGCATTATCATAAATTCCTGAACATCAAGTCCTGACGAAAGTGCATGGCAGCCGCCGTTTACGATGTTCATCATAGGAACCGGAAGTTTATTTCCTGAAATTCCACCTAAAAATCTGTAGAGAGGAATTTCAAGTGCTGTGCTTGCCGCACGGCAGCAGGCGATAGATACCGCCAAAATAGCATTTGCACCAAGTTTTGTCTTTCCCTTTGTTCCGTCAGCCTTTATCATTGCGGCATCAACGGCATAAATATCTGATGCATCCATTCCGGCAAGCACATCATTAATCGTTGTGTTAATATTTGCTACCGCCTTTGTGACACCTTTGCCTAAATATCTTTCTTTATCTTCGTCTCTTAATTCAAGTGCCTCAAATTCACCTGTAGATGCCCCGGACGGTGCTGTTCCCCTGCCTACTGTTCCATCAATAAGATGAACCTCTGCCTCAACTGTCGGATTTCCTCTTGAATCAAGAATTTCTCTGCCTACTACCTTTTCAATCTCTAAATATGTCATCATTACCTCTTTTCTGCGTACTATAGCTATTAGTTTGTAACAGAATATAATTGATACCGCAAATATATTACAGCAGATATTGAACCATCTGCACGCAATGACTTTACGAACTAAAACACCGACTTATATTCATGTACGCCTGATACAAGTCTTTTCGATAGTTAGCTTACACTAACCATTCTGATAAATCAATATCTGCTATTGATAAGATTTCCCATTTCAATAAATTAAATTCAATTTTTATGGCTGAACTGTTACAATTTTTTTCATTTTTTTATTTATCACTATTGAATACTTTTAATCATTGTAGTAAAATTAGAAAAATACATTTTATAGGGGGTAACCATGAGACATTTAATAAGTCCACTTGATCTATCTATTGAAGAATTAGATGAAATTTTATCCTTAGGACAAGCTATTATGCAGAATCCTGAAAAATATTCCCATGTATGTGATGGAAAGAAATTAGCCACTTTATTTTACGAACCAAGTACAAGAACCCGTCTTAGTTTTGAATCAGCAATGCTTAATCTCGGTGGTAAGGTACTTGGTTTTTCTTCGGCTGATTCAAGCTCAGCGTCAAAAGGAGAGAGTGTCGCAGATACTATCAGAGTTATTTCGTCATTTGCCGACATATGTGCCATGCGCCATCCTAAAGAGGGTGCACCTACAGTTGCATCAATGTACTCTAAAATTCCTGTTATAAACGCAGGTGACGGCGGTCACAATCATCCGACCCAGACACTTACAGATCTTCTTACTATCAAATCCCTAAAAGGCCGTCTTGACAATATGACTATAGGTATGTGCGGAGACCTTAAGTTTGGCCGTACGGTACACTCTCTTATCAATGCAATGGTAAGATATGAAAATGTACGCTTTATTCTCATATCTCCAAACGAACTGAAGATACCTGATTATCTCAGACAGGAAGTCTTAGACGCAAAGAATATTGAATATATAGAGACTAATGAGCTTGAAAAATATATGCCTGAACTTGATATTCTCTACATGACAAGGGTTCAGCGTGAACGCTTCTTCAACGAGGAAGATTACATACGATTAAAAGACAGCTTCATACTTGACCGTGAAAAAATGAAACTGGCAAGGGATGATATGTATGTTCTCCATCCTCTCCCACGTGTAAACGAAATATCTACTGATGTCGATGATGATCCGAGAGCTGTTTATTTTGAACAGGTTCACTATGGAGTATATGCAAGAATGGCACTTATCATTACATTGCTCGGTCTTAAAGATAAATGCTAAGCCATATCAGAAAATAAAGAAAGGGGAATTATACCATGCTTAATATCAGCGGTTTAAAAGAAGGAATCGTTATAGACCATATACAGCCGGGCGGAGCCATGAAGATATATGAATATCTCAATCTCGAAAAAATGGACTGCCAGGTTGCTATCATTAAAAATGCCAAAAGCAATAAAATGGGCAAAAAAGACATAATCAAAATTGAGGGTAATCTCAATATAGACCTGAATGTATTAGGAGTTCTTGACCATAAGATTACTATCAATATTATAAAAGATAATAAAATAGTCGGAAAGCATTTGCTTGAATTACCGGAAACGGTAACAAACATAATAAAATGTAAAAACCCACGCTGCATAACATCCATAGAGCAGGAACTTCCACACAAATTTAAGCTTACAAACCGTGAGCACAGAATATACAGATGCGTTTACTGCGAGTCCAAATTTAAAGGAAACTAATTAGATACTCTTAATACTGCACCACATTTATGTGCTTATTATCACATTATACAGGTAGTATTATTAAAAACATATTTTTATTAAAACACCCCAAAAAACATTACATATAAACAATGCTTTTTGGGGTGTTTTTTTCGCTGTCAGTAAAGCAGCTTGTCCCACTCCTGATATGCTTAAATAACAGCTAATGTACTATTAAAAATCTATTTTGTCCTATACTTTTTATCAACTGATGTAGATTTTGCCTTAGGAAAATACTTTTTAAGCCATGTATGGTCCTTTGCCATATACGCATCTGTTTTCAAAAAATATGTCTTATATACATGAGTATTATTAAAACTCCAGTTTACAATAGGATCATCATAGGTACAGTCAACATGATACCATTTATTTTTTATCTTGACGAGATTCCATGCGTGCTGACCTCCGGTTACCATCATGCACGGAATATTATAATGCTCCATAATCGTCATAAATGCCTTTGAATAACCATCACAAACTGCTACTCCGTATTTAAACGCACCTTTTGCCGTATGGCTTACATAAGGGACTTTTCCGGTGGTATAAAGTCTTTTGTCATACTTAACATTTTGTATAAGCCACTTGTGTGCGGCAGCTACCTTTTCATAATCACTCATGCCAGGTTTTACATACTGCTTATATATGACACGCAATGTCGAACTGTTTGTTTTAGCTTTAACCGTAATCTTACAACTGTAACTTTTACCATTGCAAATCGCAGTTATGGTAACCTTTCCATTCTTTTTTGCGGTAATCTTCCCGTTGCTGTTTACAGATGCAATCGACGAGTGATTACTTTTCCATTTTATACTCTTTGACGGATTATACAAATAAAGCTGAAACTTTTCTTTTGCTATCATACTCTTACTTTTATTTGAAAGCTTTGTAGCCTTTGAAGTGGTTGTCATTATATTGTATTTTTTAGCATATTTTGCCGCATATGAATTTTTAGGTGCAACTATCGTAAGTCTTTTTTTATTGCAATCAGTAAATGATGAAGATGTTATCGACTTAACATTTTTTGTCACATTTACCTGATAAAGATTTTTGCAGGCTGAAAATGCATTATATCCTATCTGGCTGCATGATGACGGCAGCGTGATTTTTGTCAATGAAGAGCAATAAACAAAACACTCCATAGGAATGGCAGTGAGTTTTTGCGGAAGTCTTACACTTTTTAATTTAGTACAATAACCAAATGCATCTATTCCTATGGTTGTTATCGTATCCGGAATATAAATATTTGTAATAGTAGAATTCTTATAAAACACTCCATCAAGAATCGAAACAACCTGTCCATCATTAATACGCTCAGGTATAGTCACCGAACCTCCCTCTCCCTGATATGCCGCAACATTAAATGTTCCATCCGTATTTTCCGTATAATAAAAGCCCTGGTCATCAACATATACATTCTGTGCCGATGCGTGTTCCGTTCCACTGTAAGAAAGGAGTACACCGATTACCATAAGCATCAAGAATAAACCGGTCCTTTCTTTTATATAAATGATAAACTTCATCTAAAACCTCCCTATCATAAACTCAAGGAGTGCAGGTCTTTTAGAACTGCACTCCTTTTCGTCTTTCGTTACCACATACATAGCTGTATAATAGTAACCATTTTGAAATTTGACAATTTTGTTATTTTGTTTTTCATATATCATACATTTTTATTGTGTCTAAACATTGTCAGACTTATGATAATCCGATAATAACTCCATCATCATTTACATCTATCCTCTCAGCGGCCGGATGAAGCGGAAGTCCCGGCATTGTCATGACAGTTCCCGTGATTGCAACGACAAAACCTGCACCGGCTGAGACATAAACCTCACGGATATTTATATTGAAGTTTTCAGGTCTTCCAAGCTTCTTTGCATCATCAGATAATGAATACTGGTTTTTTGCCATACAGATAGGTGTATTTCCATAACCGAGTTCTTCAAGTCTGTCAATGGATTTTGCAGCGGCTGCGTCATAGGTAACACTTGCAGCACCGTAAATCTCTTTTGCAATAGTCTCAATCTTTTCTCTGATAGAAAGATTTATATCATAGAGTGGTTTGAAATGACTTTCTTTTGTCTCAAGTGTGTTGATAATCTTCTTGCAAAGTTCAACTCCGCCTTCTCCGCCTTTCTCCCATACTTCTGAGAGTGCGAAGTCACAATTTCGCTCCTCACAGAAATTCTTTACATATTCAAGTTCAGCATCTGAATCCGTCACAAATCTGTTGAGTGTAACAACGCAAGGAACTCCAAATTTAGCAACATTTTCGATATGTTTTTCAAGGTTTACGATACCTTTCTTCAATGCGTCAAGATTTTCTTCTGAAAGTTTATCTTTTGGTACTCCGCCATTGTATTTTAATGCTCTTACTGTTGCCACAAGTACAACTGCATCAGGTTTAAGATCTGCCATGCGGCATTTTATGTCGAAGAATTTTTCTGCACCGAGGTCCGCACCAAAACCTGCCTCAGTAATAGTATAGTCTGCAAGTTTAAGTGCTGTCTTTGTTGCACGCACGCTGTTACATCCGTGTGCTATATTTGCAAAAGGTCCTCCATGCACAAATGCAGGTGTATGCTCCAATGTCTGAACCATATTTGGTTTGATGGCATCTTTTAAAAGTGCCGCCATAGCTCCGACTGCATTTAACTCAGACGCAGTAACAGGCTTTCCCTCGTAATTGTATGCAACTATCATTCTGCCAAGCCTGTCTTTTAAATCTTTCATATTGTCGGCAAGACAGAGTATAGCCATAATCTCTGAAGCAACAGATATGATAAAGTGGTCTTCTCTAACAACACCGTCTACCGGTCTTCCAAGTCCTACCACAATATTTCTGAGAACACGGTCATTCATATCCATACAGCGTTTCCATACTACCTGGTTTGTATCAATCCCGAGTTTATTGCCCTGTTTGATATGATTATCAAGCATAGCTGCCAAAAGATTGTTTGCCGATGTTATCGCATGAAAATCTCCAGTAAAATGAAGATTTAAGTCTTCCATAGGTACAACCTGTGCATATCCGCCACCGGCTGCCCCGCCTTTTATACCAAAACATGGTCCAAGTGATGGCTCACGAAGTGCAATAGCTGCTTTCTTTCCAAGCTTTGCCATAGCCTGACCGATACCTACAGATGTTGTTGTCTTTCCCTCACCTGCCGGTGTCGGATTTATGGCTGTGACAAGAACAAGCTTACCGTCCTCCCTGTCTTTTACCTGTTCCCAAAGCTCATCTGAAATTTTTGCTTTGTATTTGCCATAAAGCTCTAAATCATCTTCTGCAATCCCAAGCTGTTTTGCAACCTCGCGAATATGAATAAGTTCCGCTTCCTGTGCGATTTCAATATCACTTTTCATCCTGTAACCTCTTTCCTGCATAGTCTTCACATAAAATACACTGATACCATAAGCATCGTATTTTATAAGATATTGCAATTTTATTTGTAAATAATTTTTGTCTCTTAAATATTCCGTAATTATCGCAGAATATTTACTTCATTTTTTGAAATCAGTACAATAGAAATTAAATTTCTGATACATTGAGCATGAAGTATCAATTATTAAAGATTTAATTTTCGTTGTACAAGTTCTACATATTCTTTTACTATATCATGTTTTGAACAATTATACAACATTCGTGAACCGACCATTTCTTCCAGTTCATTAAAAATAAGTCTGCCGTCTTTTGTAAGTATAAAATCTATTCCTGCCATTTTAAGCTCATCTTTTCCAAAAGCTTCAATAAAATTTCCGATAAAATTACGCTGTTTTTCATCCGGAAAATATTCTGAGACACTTCCACCAAGAGAAAAATTTGATTTAAAACCGTCCGTTCCATGCCTTAATACCGCCGCATATATCTCGCCAAATAATATGTAAACCCTTATATCGTTGCTGTCACTGTCTATGCGTTTTTGCAAGATGCAGTCATGTCCCTTAAGCTTTTCATATACACAACTTTCCAACAGAAAAACTTCACTGCCGCCGTGTCCGTCAACAGATTTAATCACATAATCATTTCCGTTGTATTTATCTGTTGTCTGTTTTAGCTCATCGGCTTTTACAAAAACCGTATCTGCTATCCATTCTTTTTGATTTTCCGGTTCAAAACCTTTTCTTTTAAAATAATCTTTCAGATAACAGTAAGTCTTGTATTTGTTATTTCCAAGTTCAGTTATCTTAGAGGAATGAAAAACTTTTATATCTATATCTTCAAATCTTTTGCTTAGCCTGTACTCCCTTGTGCGGTTTATAACAAAAACAGCATCATTAAAACTGTTTTTAAACACATCGCCGGACATTGCAGCCGTGACTTCGTAAGATACATATTCTAAAACTATATCATATTTGAAAAACTCTGTCATAAGCATTTCTATAAAACCGCTGTTTTTCTGAGCTTCTTTATCATAATAAATAATATATGCTGTTTTCACTTGTTCTCCATTCTGTTTATATAAACAATTTTAATTTCTAATTATAAATGTAATATTTATCAAAAACTCTCTCAAACCTATGTTTTTGTGTGAATTTTCAGTGTGACATTATATATTTCATTATTTCATCAGCAACATTTACGCCTGTGCACTCAAATATATTTTTAAAATGAGCATTTGAGTTTACCTCACATACCATATCGGCAGGCATATCTGCACCATTTGAAAACAATAGGTCAACTCCGGCAAAGTCAAGTCCTAGCGCCTTTACCGTATCAGTCGCAAGCTTTATCTCACTTGCATCCGGTTCATAGCTTTTCATCTTACCGCCATGCGTTATATTGGCTCTGAAATCTCCATCATCTGTATATCGGTACATTGCAGCCACCACTTCATCACCTACGACCTGAAGTCTTACATCAAATCCACTGCTTTTTTCTATAAACTTCTGAAATATCATAGGTTTTCCGCCTATATCACTGACTCTCTTTTTAAGTTCATCCATATCATGAGCCATATATACCTGCATACCAAATGAACCAAAACATTCTTTTATCACAAGCGGAAAACCAAACTTTTCAGCAACTTTATCCAAAAAATTCATGTCCGTATATCCTATATTTTCGTATGTCATAGGTGCAACTATCGTCGGAATCATTTTTATCTGCTCCAAAGTATCGTGGCAGTCATTCCACTGCCCTATCTTTTCATATGTTGCGGATTTATCATCACAGTCAGCTATCGCACGGATATTGTTATAAATAGGAATGTTAATCTTTTTGCATATGTTCGTGAACTTCTTTCCAAGTCTTATGTCTTTATCCCAGAAAAGGATAAACCTGTATTTTCCAAGAGTTTCGATAAGCTCTTTGTCAAAAGAAGTTCCATACGAACACAGAAATTCGGAATTTCCCATGAGTTCAAGCTTTATATCGTAAGTCTCGGCGGCGTTTTTAAGCCATTTATAATGCGTTAGAAATTTGCCGCTGTGCAAAAAATCATTATAGATAAGCAGTGCTTTATCCGAAAGCCTGTTACTGTCTGCATATCCATCATTTATGTTGTTTCCCATTTTTTCCTCTTTTCTAAGCTGTATTATAATAAATAGCTGTTTGCTTTACTGCTGCACAAATCTCTCCGAGTCCTGTCCGAATTTTTCCGAGATAGCATCTATCTCCTCGTCAGATACCGGCTCCGGTGCATTGCCAAGCATCATTTCAAATTCATTTTTGCTCATAAGCACCTTACGGGGTTTTGTTCCCTCTGCCGGTCCTACAACTCCCGCATCATGAAGCTGGTCTATTATCCTTCCTGCCCTGTTAAATCCAATTGAAAATTTTCTCTGAAGCTGTCCGGCAGCAGCTCTGTCAGACTCTATGACAAATCTGCCCGCCTCCTCAAAATATTCATCTCTGTCAGATTTTGAATCCCTGTCAGCGTCTTTTGAATCATTTGTTTCATCCTCAACAATTTCAGTAACCTTGTCGTTATACTGAGGTTCTTCATTGTTATTTTTAAGGAACTCGACTACATCACTGACTTCCTCATCCGTGACAAATGCTCCCTGCACTCTGATAGGTTCTGAATAACCCGATGGGAAGAAAAGCATATCACCTTTTCCAAGCAGTTTTTCCGCACCACCCCTGTCAAGTATTGTTCTTGAATCTATAGCAGATGATACCGAAAATGCAATTCTTGACGGTATATTTGCCTTAATCGTACCTGTTATAACATTTACTGACGGACGCTGTGTTGCGAGCACCAAATGAATACCTGCGGCTCTGGCAAGCTGTGCAAGACGGCATACTGCATCTTCAACATCTTTTGAGGCAACCATCATAAGGTCGGCAAACTCGTCAACTATAACAACTATGTACGGCATCTTTGCAAAGCCCGCCTTTTCAGGATTTTCAACTTTCTTTATCTTATCATTATATCCTGCAATATTTCTCACACCAAGCTCCGTAAATTTATTATATCTGTCACTCATCTCCCTAACTGCCCAGTTAAGCGTTGCGGCTGCCTCTTTTGCATCCGTCACTACCGGACACATAAGATGAGGGATTCCATTATATACGCTAAGTTCAACAACCTTAGGATCTATCATTATAAGTTTGACATCATTTGGATCGGATTTATATAAAATACTCATTATAAGCGTATTTATGCAGACTGATTTTCCGGAACCGGTTGCACCCGCAATAAGAAGATGCGGCATTTTACCTATATCTGTAAGGATAAGTTTTCCTGATATATCCTTACCTACCGCAAAAGTCAGCGGTGACTTAGCTTTTTCAAATGCCTCCCCCTCAAGAAGTTCCCTGAAATAAACAGAACTTGGTGTAGGATTTGGAACCTCGATACCAACTGCCGATTTACCCGGTATAGGTGCTTCTATACGGATACTCTGTGCTGCAAGGCTTAACTTTATATCATCAGTGAGCTTGGTAATCTTGTTTACTCTCACACCCTGTTCAGGTAAAAGTTCATATCTCGTTACTGTAGGACCACAGGTAACAGCACCCATTTTTACATCAACATTAAAACTTTTTAATGTATCCTGTAATTTTTGAGCAGTCTCTCTAAGTTCAGTGTCACTTAATGAATCATTATTATGTACCGGCTCACCGAGAAGCTCTATCGGTGGAAATGCATATGCCCTCTCTATAACAGGTTCTTCCACTTTTGTCTTGTTCAGTGCATTAAATGACTCTGATGCCGAAACATAGTCATCACCGCCAAACTTTCCGTGTTTATCAGCTCTTTCAGGCTTTTTATAAGAAACTGCTTCTTTCGGTTCTATAAACAGTGCATTATCATTATAATTATCATCGCCATCGTTATTTTCCTCTGCACTCACATTTTCGGCTTCAACATCTGCTTGTGTATCACGACTTTCTACCTGTGTGGTATCATATGAATACAGATTTTCACCGACTTCCATTTTATCTTTTTCAGCCGCATCACTCATATCCACTTCTGTTTTTTCTACCACAGTATCATTGATGTCTACTACTGTCTCTTTATCGTTTTTGTCTTTAAAATACTTTTCTACTTGTGTATCATCATATTTTTGAGTTTCAAAATCCTGCATAGAAGCTGCCGACGCTTCTTCTGCTGCTTTCCTGCGTTCTTCCTCTTCTTTGTCCGCCTTTATTATTTCAGGTTTATAATCTTTAGAAAAAGCAGAGTTCTCATATGCGGTACTCTCATTTACTATTGTCTCATTTTTTTGGGAATCCTGCTGTTTTAAACTACTCCCAAAACCTCTCCCAAATTTCTGGTTCATCTCTTCCCTGAATATTGGAATCGGTTCTTTATCAGGCTTTTTTTCATATGATTTTAAATCAGCAGCATAAGGTGTACTACCGCTTTTTAAAATCGTATCTTTCTTTTGATTTTGTGTATCTGCACTGCTTTTGTCACTTATACTTTCTGTTTCGTTACTGTCCTTTATAATCTCACTTACATCCGCTGCTTTGTTTATTTTATTTTCTTTTTTTGTTTTTTCTTTAATGGATTGCTTCTTTTTCTGTTCATCAAGAAACTTTCCCATCATTTTAAGATCAACCGACTGCATAACATTATCTGAATTTTCCCGTACTCTCTCAACATAATCAAATTTGTTCTTGCTTTTTATATTATTTTCACTTGCATGGCTGTACTTTTTGCGTATGTCTGTTTCTTCCTTTTTTTCCTCTTTACACCTGCTTCGCTCACCAAGCGGACTAATTGCTGTTTTTCCTCTAAGCACGGTATATGACGGCTCACTAAAATCAATTTCATCTTTTACTTCTCCATACAATCTTTCCATTTCTTCTCTGTATGCATTTCTTTTTCTAAGTGCCGCCATAATCTCAATGCCCTCAAAGACAAAAACACTTAGCAGCAAAAGTGCAAACAGCAAAATACATGCTCCGACAGAACCACATACTTTTGTTAATAATGAACTTATCCATCTTCCAATAAGACCACCGCTGCTCTTTCCACTCTCAAGAACATCCTGAAGTGTAAGATTCATGCACTCAAAATAACCATGATGTAAAACATGGTTTGAAGTATAGTATTCAGTTATAATCTCTTTTCCGGTCAAAAGGTCAGTTATTGCCAGCATACATACAAAGGCTCCAATAATGCCTCCCATTTTTCTGGGAACTCGTCTGTCACCCCTGTTTACCATCGTAAATATATAACCTATAAATATCCCCAGAGGAATAAACCATGCTGCCCAGCCGAAAAATCCAAAGCAAATTCCACCAAAAACTCTTCCGACCACTCCGCCAAGTCCAAAGAAACTGATATATAAAAAGACCGCCACTATTCCTATAACAATAAGTGTAATTCCTGTCTCAAATGCAAGCCTGTCCCTGTATTCAGTCACATCCTGAATTTTACGCTGATGTGTAATATCTATCTTTACCGGTGTTTTCTTTCTGGTTGTAGTTTTTGCAGCTGTCCGATGCCCTGCCTTTTTTGAAGCTCCCGCTCTCGAAGTTTTCTGTCTGCTTTTTCCTGAAGCATTGCTTTCAAAAACACTTTCATTTTCTTTTTTATTTTTATCGTTGACCTCAATTTTTTCTTTTGTCATTCTTTTATTTGAAGCCGCTGCCATTAATTTTCTCCTTTTTTATACATATGTACTCTCAGAATCTTCTCAAAACGAGTCATTTCGGCTGGATTTCTGATATACGGTTTCCATTTTCTCGTCGTACACACCTTGTACGCATACATACTTTGTATGTATTGCGAAAATGTCATTGTATATCAAAAATCCATCTCGAAATTCTTCATTCAGAATACTCCGAGAATACATTACATTTCTAAGTTTTAATTATATCTTTTTTTAGGATAATACGCAAGTTTAAAATAACAGACCGCTTACGGATTGCATCTCTTGCAAGGTTCATATCCTTCCTTGATAAGTTTTTCCCTATCACCCTTAAAAGATTTTCTGTTTTTTATCAGCGTATCATTTACACTGCTGCATGATGGCAGATGAAATTTTTTCGTATTTGTATTTAATATATATCTTTGAACTTTTGAAACCTTTTTTCGTGCTGACGAATAACCGTTCTTTCTGTCAGACACCGAACTATTTTCGCTCTTATCTCCCGACAGACTGCTTTTTCCTGTAGCATAATCTATAGTTATCTTCGGCTGGACATTATACACAAAGACATTAAAGCATACTCCCCTGCCTTTATCTTCAACAGAGTAACCCTCCATCTTAACTCCTTCAGCCACAAGATTGTTTCCCTTATATACCGGAGTAACCCTATATAAAACATGGTTACTTGTTCTCTTTACATAATCTGCGACTTCATCCTCAAAAGGCAGCATTCCCGTCACATTCATATATCTTGTTCCGGTAATGAGATTCTTCTCATTTGCATTTTCTCCTGCAAGCTGGAAACCTATAAGATGGCAACGGTTATAGAGATAATTGCCATCAACTATACCTGCATATTTTGCGGTCTGCCAGCCGCTCGGTTTTATCATACCTATACCTGTTCGTTTTGTAGCCGGCATAAGTTCCTTACATATATTGGCAAATGCAGCACCACATCTTCCAAGACTGTCAAGTTCACTGTAATTTTCAAATATCTGCGTGCTTTTCTTTTGCTTATTCGTAAAATCAGGTTTGTTATTTGAAATTATTCCGTACGGCTCACCATTATACGAGGTATGTGTAAGCCCACTTTTGCCGGACAGTGCATTATTTTTAGAATTACTGCTGCTTTCTGAACTGTCGTCTCGCACAGAACTTTCATACCCTGCTGATGAAGTGCTGTATTTATCACTTATCTCGGATAAATTCTGACATCCAGAAAATACAAGCGAGACTAAGAGAAAACTTATAAGAAGCCTGCTCTTAAATTTAACTTTCATATTGTTCATCTTTTATATTCTCCGTTTTTTTAAATAACAAACTGCCATCCAAAATATATCAGATATATCCCGGATGACAGTTTTAAATATTTATAAATTTATCTGTATTGAAACTAAAAGTCATATATCACACATTTATAGACAATGTATGGTATCAATTTGTGACAAAATATCTTTTATCACAGACATTCTTTATATTTCAATTATAGCTCAGATACAATTACATCTGCGAACGGTAGTAATTGATAAGACATCCCTTAACGATTATCTCACGCTCTGCATCTGTAAGTTTTCCAAGATGAAGCTCAAATTCTTTCATTTCATCCCCGACAACATATGCCTTGATAGTGTCAATCTTGTCTTCAACTGATTTCTTTATATCTTTTACAAAGATGTAGTCTCCATTCTTGAACGGAAGCTCGTCCTCATCATAGATAAATGGGAGCATACCCCAGTTGATAAGATTTGAACGGTATCTCTTTGTAGCATATTCTTTTGCAATATTTGCAAAACCACCGAGAACTTTCTGACATGAAGCTGCCTGCTCACGTGCAGAACCATCACCAGGCTTAACGGCATATATCATACTTCCAATCTGTGTATTTTCCGGCTTAACATCAAATTTTGCATTTATCTTTTCAAATACATCTTTTACTTCAGGACATGCCGCAAATATATCTTCGCCCGCAACTCTTGCCTTTTCAGCTTTTGCAACTGCTTTTGCACGACCTACATACTCAGGGTCTTTACGGGAAAGTGTAAACTCGGCAAGTCCTAAAGGATTTGAACGGAATGATGAAGTTTCTCCTGATGGGATAAGCTCATCTGTTGTAGTTACCGGGTCATGTATCTCTGAAACGACTTTGATAACAATATCATCGGTAAGTGCTGACATTGCAGGCCAGTCTTTGATGTTTGGACCAAATTTTATCTCAACATCAGAATCCGGTTTTCCAACACCATTGTAAACTCTGTTCTCATAAATAGTGCTGTCAAAGAAGTATTTAGGCTTTGTGAAATCTACATCCACATTTTCTGCCGATGTAAGATAACCCTTGTTTGCCGCTGTTGCCGCAATAGAACGTGCATCCATAAGTGCAACTGATGCTATCTGACCGCTTGTGACCTTAGAACCCTCTCTGTTAGGGAAGTTTCTTGTCGAATGTCTGATAGAAAGTCCATTGTTTGGAGGAACATCACCTGCACCAAAGCAAGGACCACAGAATGCCGAACGTATAGTAGCACCTGTCTCCATAAGGTCTGCAATCCTGCCGTTTTTAACAAGTTCCATAAATACAGGCTGGCTTGACGGATAAACACTTAAAGAGAACTCATCCGCACCGATATATTTTCCACGGAGAATATCAGCAGCATCACAGATATTTTCAAATCCACCGCCTGCACATCCTGCAATGACACCCTGCTCTACATAAAGTCTGCCATTGTGAACCTTGTCTTTAAGAGTATATTTAACCTTATTATTGTCAAGACTTACAAGTGCTTTCTTCTCAACATCGTCAAGAATATCCATAAGATTTGCGTTAAGTTCATCAATAGTGTAGACATTGCTTGGATGGAAAGGCATTGCTATCATAGGCTTAATCTTGCTGAGGTCAACATATACCATACCGTCATAATAAGCAACTGCATCCGGCTTAAGTTCCTTAAAGTCCTGCGGACGCTTGTGAATATCATAGAAATCCTTTATCTTGTCATCTGTTGTCCAGATTGATGAAAGACAAGTTGTTTCCGTTGTCATAACATCTATGCCTATTCTAAAATCGGCACTGAGGTTTGCAACACCATCACCAACAAATTCCATGACTTTATTGTTTACATAGCCGTTTCCAAATACTGCTCCTATAATGGCAAGAGCCACATCCTGAGGACCCACGCCCTTATTTGGCTTTCCTGTAAGATAAACTGCTACGACACCCGGCATAGGAATATCATATGTACGGTTCAAAAGCTGTTTTACAAGCTCCGGTCCGCCCTCACCCATAGCCATTGTACCAAGTGCACCATAGCGAGTATGTGAATCAGAACCAAGAAGCATCTTTCCGCCGCCTGCAAGCATCTCTCTTGCAAACTGATGTATGACAGCCTGATGAGGTGGTACATACATTCCACCATATTTCTTAGCACAGGTAAGTCCAAACATATGGTCATCTTCATTGATAGTTCCACCTACTGCACAAAGACTGTTGTGACAGTTTGTGAGAACATATGGTACAGGAAACTTTTCAAGTCCTGACGCACGAGCTGTCTGGATGATACCTACAAATGTAATATCATGCGAAGTAAGTTTGTCAAACTTAATCTGAAGATTTTCCATGTTGCCTGAAGTATTGTGTGCTTCAAGAATACCATAAGCCATAGTACCCTTAGCTGCCTCTTCCTTAGTGACTTTTTTGCCTGTTTTTGCTAAAACGGCATCTAAAGCCTGTGCATTATCCTCAACGATCTCAGAACCGTTTACAAGATATACACCGTTGTCGTAAAGCTTGATCATTATCAAAATCCTCCTATTAATCTCGTAATTATTAAATATTATATATGCTAACAGCACAATAAGTCAAGTTTATGAATGTAAGAAATGAAAGGCTGAACTGTTACAAAGCCGAACTATTACACTTATGAATGTAATCTTATAAAAACCGTTAATTGGCATATAACTGACGGATAACATCAATTCTGAGAATAAATATTAATATCTTTTTCACTGTCAATATCAAACAATTCTTTCCCGTCTTCAACATCTATATAAAAACATTCATGTCTTTTTGCGACTTTTCTGCCCCCGCTGTCACCACTTAACTCCAACAGTTCAGAGATAAGTTTGCAGGAGAACATACATGGATTTCCTGCTTTTCCACTATGTCTTGCTGAAAATACCTTGTAATCTTTGCTTTTTTTATCTTGCGATGCTGCCTCGATAAATTTAAGTATCGTCTTTTTGCTAAGATACGGCTGGTCCGCAACGATAAACAAAAGCCAGTCGTCTTTTTTCAACCTGCCCATCAAACTATTTATCCCTGCTTTTATCGTATATGACGCACCGAGCCTGCTATCACCGCAAAACACGGTATTTATATCTTTTCTGCCATCAAGGTCAGCTATTATCCTGTCGTATTGTGTTACAACAGTAAGTGTTATGTCGTAATCTATATCTTCGTTTATTTTTCTGCTGCTTACAATATCTGATAACATATCAAGCGTATGTCTGTAAAGCATTTTTCCCTGCCAGATATGTAAGAGTTTATTACTTCCAAAACGGCGGCTGTTCCCAGCCGCCATATATATAATGTGTATCATATTTTTTTGATTTTATATATTTGCGAAACAATCTTAATTTTATATAAGCAAAGTGTGTCAATGCTATTATCTATATCCCTGTTCAATCAATATAGACTAATCCATCGAAGCTTTTCACCTCAGCCGCCAGACTACTATATGATACGGTGGTCAATCTCTTTCCACTCAGGATCAATCATCCCCATAAGGATTTTTTCAGGTGTGAACGGAACCGTTCTGTGCCACACTCCGGTTGCCCTGTATATTGCGTGTGCAAGAGCCGGTGCAGGGGTATTTATAACTATCTCTCCTATCGACTTTACCCCGAAAGGTCCTGACGGTTCATAGCTTGTTTCAAACTCAACATTTATATTTCCTACATCAAGTCTGGTTGGAATTTTATACTGCATAAGGCTGTTCTCGGCAATCTTTCCCTCTGCACTGTATGTGACATTTTCATAGAGTGCCATGCCTATCCCCTGTCCTATACCGCCCTCTGTCTGAACTCTTGCAAGGTTTGGATTTACCGGTATTCCGCAGTCGACAACCGCCTGATAATCAAGTATCTTTACGCTTCCTGTTTCTTTGTCAAGCTCTATCTCAACCATTCCGACCATATACGGCGGCGGTGATACAGGTGATGAATATGTCTCGGTCACATCGACAGGGATAGTATTGTTTACCTGTGATTTTGTGGCAATATCCGCAAGGCTGACCGATTTTTCATCTTCCGTCATATACACTTTCTCGCCATCAAAATCTACATCTTCAGAAGAACAGCCGAGAAGCCCTGCACCTATCTTCATTATGTTTTCACGAAGTTTTAAAGCGGCATTTTGTGTAGCCATTCCCGTGATGTAAGTTGTAGATGAAGCATATGAACCTGAATCATAAGGTGATGCGTCTGTGTCTGCACCAAAAACGGAAATTTTATCTGCATCACAGTCTAGGACTTCTGCTGCCATCTGCGAAAGAATGGTATCACAGCCTGTTCCCATGTCAGCCGCACCTATCATCATATTATATGTTCCATCGTCTGAAAGTTTTAATGTACATGAACCCACATCAACATTTGAGATGCACGAACCCTGCATCGCAAGTGCCATTCCTGCTGCCCTGACTTTGCCGTTTCCCATATCCCTGACCGGATATTTCTCAGCCCAGTTGAAATTTGCGGCACAATGCTCTATACACCTATCCAATGCACAGGCATTCGCTGTCTCACCAAAGTATGCAGGCATGAACATTCCCTCTCTTACAATGTTTTTCATCCTTATCTCAACCGGATCCATATGAAGTTTTTCCGCAAGTTCATTTACGGCAGATTCGAGTGCAAAAATTCCCTGCGTTGCCCCGTATCCTCTATATGCTCCTGCCGCCTGAACATTCGTGTAGACAACATCACATGAAAATTTTGTCGCTTCACATCCGCCCGTATAAAGCGGCAGTGATTTGTGGCCTGAAAGTCCAACGGTCGTTGTACTGTGTTCACCGTATGCTCCTCCGTTTGACAGCGTATAAAGGTCTATCGCTCTTATCCTGCCGTCTTTCATTGCACCAAGACGAACCGTCACTTCCATTTCATGGCGGGGTGAAGATATTATCTGACATTCATTTCTGCTGTAAATAAGTTTGCTCGGCTTTTTTGTCATCCATGTAACAAAAGCCGGATAGACTTCACATACGGCTGTCTGTTTTGCCCCAAAACCTCCGCCTATGCGTGGTTTTTCCGCACGCACCATCGATTTTGGAATATCGAGTGCATTTGCAAGTATTCTTCTGATATGAAAAACTATCTGCGTTGAACTTATGCAATGAAGTCTTCCGTATCTGTCAATCTCGCAGTACGCCCTTATCGTTTCCATGTAAGCCTGCTGTGCCGCCTTTATATGCCAGGTATGCTCTATTATCTCCTCACAGTCATTAAATACTGCATTTACATCACCATGTTCATCTTCCTCATGGTGTATAAGATTTCTCTTAACATCACCTGTATTGCCATATGACATCCAGTTATCCTCCGGATGCACAAGTATGGGATTGTCAAGTGCCTTGTGAAAATCAAGTACAGGTTCGAGTACCTGATATTTTACTTTTATAAGTTTTAATGCTTTATCAACAGCTTTCTCACTCTCACCCGCAACTATCGCAACAGGATCACCTACACTTCTCACCCTTCTGTCAAGTATAAGCCTGTCATACGGTGACGGCTCCGGAAAAGTCTGGCCTGCAATGCTGAAACGCTTGTCAGGAACATCTTTCCATGTATAAACAGCTTCTATCCCCGGTACTTTCATTGCAATATCAGTGTTTATATCCTCAACTAAGGCATGAGCATGAGGGCTTCTGAGAAGCTTTATCACAAGACAGTCAGCCGGTATTATATCATTCGTAAATACCGGTTTTCCGAGAAGAAGCTGTGATGAGTCCTTCTTTGGAATACTTTTTCCTACTGCATGGTAATCTTTTCTTTCACGGTTAAATTCACTCATCCTTCCACTCCTTTCCGATGTCTGCCCCAAAAACTTCTGCTTCAAGCTGCATAGGTGCATTTTCCTTTTTGCTGTTCAGATAATTCCTGAGTGAACGAAGCTGGCTCTGATAACCCGTGCAGCGGCACAGATTGCCCGAAAGATACTCAAGTATCTCCTCGTCAGTCGGATCAGGATTTTCACGGAGAAGTGCCACTATATTAACTATATATCCCGGATTGCAAAAACCGCACTGGTCAGCACCCTGCATTGCAAAATAACCGGTAAATTTTTTAGCTTCTTCCTCCAGTCCTTCAAGTGTATCAACGCATCTTCCGTCTGCCCTGCCGACAGGAATACTGCACGAAAGCATCGGCTTTCCATCCATAAGCACTGTGCAAAGACCACAGTTTCCTGTTTCACATCCTCTCTTTACCGAATAACATTTATGTTTCCTGCAAAAATCTATAAGAAGCATATCTGCGTCTACGGTATCTTTTATCATTTTTCCATTTAATGTAATCTTTACTTCCATCAGCAGATTTCCTCCTTTTCGTTTTCTGATACTATCGTCTTTAATGCCCTTTTTACAAGAACATTGCATATTATCTTTCTATACTCGGCACTGGCACGCATATTGCTGCCAAAACGGATATTTTGTGCCACATAATCTGCAAATCTTTCAATATTTTCATCTGTAGTTACAGATAATATATTTTCACTGTCATATACAGGCTCAGCCATATATGGAGTGGCCCCGATAACAGCCATAGTACCTCTTTTTCCTTTTGAAACGGCACAGGTAAGCACCGGAAAATCTGTTGACTGGTTTCTCTGGCTCAGATAAACTACCTTTTCGGTTTCCTTTGGCACAATTACTGACACAAGTATATCTCTCACCGTGCGTGGCAGCTTTACAAAGTCGTCAAGTTCCATGATACCCTCATGGAAAAGCTCCACTTTAGCACCAAGTGCCCTAAATATCGTCATAACATCTGAAAAGCCATACCGCCCCCATATACTTCCGCCGACCGTTGCAACATTTCTAAACTGGACACCGACTATATCTTTTACGGAATTGGCAAAGGCATTATCCGTATATTTATTTAATGATTCATTTGTCTCTATGTCCCTTAATGATACATATGCACCTATACGAAACTCGTTTTCATTTTCTTCTATGCCGTCAAGCCCCAGTTCACAGAGGTCTATCGCTGTTCCAAGAGTCGTATTTTTCATCTTTGTCCAAAGCATTCCGCCGACAATGAAATTTTGTCTTTTCTGGTAGAGTTCATATGCTTCTTCGAGGCTTTTTGCCCTTATATATTGATTATAATAGAACATATCTCTTTCCTTTCTCTTATGATTTTAGTGTTAAAACAAATCCAGTTCATATAACGCATCCCACTGAATTTTTTCTTTCTGCATGAAGTTTATTGTCTCATTTCTCATATCAGGCTCTGTCTTCCAAGCAAGACCACACCCTGCCGATATTTTTGACGGCAGCGGTATTATCCTGCCGTAAATATTTTCACTCTTTGCCCTGCTCTCCATTTCCATCGCAGCAGTTGTATTTTTGAATGAAATCACAAGCTGTGTATGTCTTTCTCTCTTACAATTTTCGCACATAATATTATGGGCAGACTATAAGTGATGCTTCCGTCATTTTTTTAGTAATTTCATACATATTTGTGGCTTCGCCGACACAGAGCTTTTCGGTAAGTCCGTAATAATTTAAACAAGTACCACAGGTAAATATCTTTACACCTTTTTCCTCTAAAGCCTTTAAATCTTCTATCGACTCAGAGCCTTCACTTGTAATCTTTGCACCGCCGTTATAAAAAAGCATTGTCTGTGGCAATTCGTCCTGCTGCGAAAGTGCATAGATAAAGCCTTTGATAAGCACCTTTCCAAGTTCGTTATCACCATCACCCATAAATTCAGACTTTATTACTACAACTTTTTCACCGCTGTTTTTAATATTGCATGAAACCATATCATCCGCACCTGTCTTTATGGAATTTGCTTTAGCCTCAGATGTTGCTTTAGCATTTGTTGCTGACATTTTATTGTCATTTATTTTATCAATATCATCCACGGTTATCTTTACACTGTACCCGGAATTTATCTTGCTGTCTGAAACTGCAAATCCCATCTGTGAAGCCATCTTTTTAAGATTTTCAACGGCAATCTCATTATCAACAAGAGTCTCAACCGTATCCGGTTTTTCAAGTTTCTCAATCGCTTTTTTTGTCTTAACTACCGGTATCGGGCAGATATCACCCATTGCATTTATTGTTATCATAATATCTTTTTTCTCCTTTACTTTATGTCTATCTTTTATGAAACTATCAGAATCTGAGATTACGCACCCTATAATTAGTTTCACAATCTCCTGTTACTTTATATAGATATTTTTCTCTTTCTTTTTCATAAAATGACCAACTATCGCCGCCGGAAGTCCCTCATTTTTTAATTCTTTTAAAAATGGCAGTGCATCTTCTTTCTTTACGGCAAATAAAAGTCCACCCGATGTCTGCGGATCAAATAACAGCTCTTCCATCGCAAATGTTATGTTTTCTGAAAAATCCACATTATCTGCGACATGATTTCTGTTTCGCTGTGCTGCTGCCGTGAGCAGAAATTCTTTGGCATAATGAAGTGCACCTTTTATAACAGGTATGGAGATTGAGTCAATCTCCGCCGATACATTGTTATTTATCATCTCGTTTAAATGACCTAAAAATCCAAATCCTGTCACATCAGTGCAGGCATGGATTTCATAATTTCTGCTTATCTCAGACGCTTTTTTATTGAGTGTAGTCATCGACTCTATTGCTTCATCAAGTGAACCTTTAAAAGCCTGTCCGACACGCTGTGCATTGCACACAAGCCCTACACCGAGTTTTTTTGTAAGTATAAGTATGTCAGCCGGTTCTGCCTTATTATTTTCATATATTTTGTCAGGATTTACAAGTCCCATAACGGACAGACCGTATTTTACACTGTCATCGGCTATGGAATGACCTCCTGCAAGTGTGGCACCTGCTTCATTCACCTTTTTTGCACCGCCCTGCATTATCTTTCCAAGAATGTTTAAGTCCATCTTTTCAGGAAAACAGACTATATTTAGTGCAGTCTTTACCTCACCGCCCATCGCATATACATCACTTAATGCATTTGCCGCCGCTATCTGTCCGAAAATATACGGGTCATCGACCATCGGTGGAAAAAAATCGAGTGTCTGAACAATTGCCATATCGTCTGATATTCTATATACTGCCGCATCGTCACTGCTGTCATAACCGACAAGAAGTGAAATATCTTTCTCACCTTTAGGTATTTTTGAAAGTATATGTTTCAATACATCTGCTCCAAGTTTTGCGGTACATCCGCCGCCTTTACAAAAAACTATATCTTCCATGATAAATTATATGTCCACCACCTTTTTAGCAATTTCTTTTACGGCATCTGCTGCCGCCGTCACTTCTTCCTCTGTATTATAATACGAAAAACTAAATCTTACCATGCCCTGTGTTTTTGTGCCAAAATATTCGTGCATAAGCGGAGCACAATGAATCCCTGCTCTGGTGACTATTCCAAATTCATCTTCAAGGAGCATACTTATCTCTGAAGAATCTGCCGTTCCTATATTTAATGAAACTATCGGACAGCGGACTTTATCCTGTCTGAAATCACCATAGACTTTTACGCCTTTTACGCTGCTTATACCCGAATAAAATATCTGCATAAGCCTGTTTTCTTTATTGTATATCTTTTCAATTCCAACAGTGTTTATCTCCTTTACAGCGGCAAGAAGCCCTGCTATCCCGTGGCTGTTTAATGTCCCTGCTTCAAGCAGTTCAGGAAGTTCCTCAGGCTGTTGTCTTAAAAAACTTTTTATGCCTGTCCCACCGCTTTTTAAAGGTCTTATATCTATGCCGTTTCTTATATAAAACCCGCCTGTTCCCTGCGGTCCCATAAGACTTTTATGTCCTGTAAAACAGAGTATGTCTATATTCATATCCCTGACATTTATAGGCAGTACACCTGCAGTCTGTGATGCGTCCACTATAAAAAGAAGATTATGTTTTTTTGCAATCTCTCCAATCTTTTTTATATCGACAACATTCCCCGTAAGGTTGGATGCATGAGTACAGATGATTGCTTTTGCAGCTTTTGTTATCATATCTTCTATATCATCGGCATCAAAAAAACCATTATCACTGCACAATACAATTTCTGTCTTAACTCCTCTTTCACCGGCATAATAAAGAGGTCTTAACACTGAATTATGTTCAAGGTTCGTGGTAATAACCGTGTCACCCTCATTAAAAAGTCCATGAATAACAGTATTTAATGCCTCGGTCGCATTTGATGTAAATATAAGACCTGAGGTATTGTCCCCGCCAAAAAATTCAGCAAGGCACTTTCTTGCTTCAAATATACACCTTGATGCTTCAAGTGATGTCTCTCCATACCCCCTGCCTGAATTTCCATAATTTTTCATTGCGTGCATAACAGCATCATATACAGCTTGCGGTTTGTAAAGTGTAGTCGCCGCATTATCAAGATATATCACTAATATATTCCCCCTGACATGATATCAGCAACAGAAATCATCTTCAATTTATTTAAGAAGGTAACAGTTCAGCCATAAAAAGATAATTGGCAATACAATGAGCTTGTTCATT
>ENA-ORTB01000773-ORTB01000773.1-human-gut-metagenome-genome-assembly--contig:-NODE-773-length-40486-cov-7.665133_pt1 | contig 40486 bp, 28 predicted proteins | sample MGYA00241905_ERZ509174 | MGnify/ENA primary metagenome ERZ509174 (study PRJEB26280, sample SAMEA2338851) | human gut metagenome | biome: human gut; feature: human-associated habitat; material: faeces... | reverse complement strand
TGGACTATTTTTTATTCAATTTTTCAGGTGTGCAATTTCATTATACAATGAGCCAAAATAAATATAATGAACAAAATGAACAAAGTATTAAGTCATTTTGCAAACCAGCAGATTAGAACGTAAAGTTCAGGCCGCCTTCAAAGCTCCAGGTGTGTTCAACATCAGAGCCAAAGCCTTTAGTAAATTGAACGAAACCATTAGTGTTTTTATTCAATTTACCGGAAATGCCAACGCCTGCTTCATACCAGATGCCATCGTTATGGGTAGTAGCATTCATAATGCCGGTCCTATCGCTGGCAAGAATATCCTGATTACCCAGAAATTCATGGTAAGCATTAGCGTCAACATAGAAGGCAGTCTTATCATCAAGCTCTCTGCCGATGCGGAAGCCTACACGGCCGATTAAGCTGTCAGTACCGGAAAGCTGTACATCAGTACTTTGGCTGGTGCGATAATCGGTAGAAGCAAGATAAGTGTACTGCAGCTGAGCCTGAGGTTCAACATACCAGTTGTTTTCCAACGGGTTTTTGCGACCATATTCAAAGCTCAAAGCATAATAATTGTTATGGTAATCAGCGTTTACATTATTTTCGTCTTCCTGTTCAAGAGTGAATTTGTTAGAAACGCGACCGAATTTAGCAACGGTATCAAGATAATGACCTGTTTCTCTCAGTTGGGTATCATAGAAGGAAAGACCATAACGCTTAGTACTGCTTTCGCCGGTGACGCCTTTATAATCAGCACTGCCGGTTGTGTAGTTCACAGCTGCACCCTGCATATGCTTGCCATAGCTTGTGTCGCAACGCTTCCAGTCGTATCCAAGCTCGGTCATGGTGTTTTTACCTTCGTAGCGGTTTGTTTTGCCGAAACGATCATGGCGTACACGTACCCACATGCCGTCACCTTCATTAGAATAACGTGCTTCACCAAGACGCTTATTCAAAGTATCTGTAGTTACAGCATTGGCATAATCAAGAGCAGCTGCATTTTTAATAATGTTGCCGCTGTTGCTGGTAGTATTAACAGCAGTGTCGAGATACCAGTTAGTGCCTTCCTTAACAGGATTTTCAATGATTTCTTTCTTTATGTATTGAGGTAAGAACTTACCGTTTTCATCATACAAATCATACCAATCTTCAATAGTTCCATTATTGACGTCTTGCTGAATTTTTTCAAAATCTACCGTTTCACGAGTAAAGGATTGACCAGAGAAGATAGCAGTAATATAGTCATTTCCCGGCTTATAGGTGCCTGCACCATCCTTACCGCCATTGAATTTTTCGTTGGTTTCAGTTGCTTCAGGATCAAATTTTTCGTTTTTAACGTTAAATGCTTCGTTGCTGACTTTATAGGTTACGTCATTAACGCCCTGATTTTTATAGAGCACAACCTTGAATTTTTCGTTAGGATTACGTTTGTAGTCATCACCGCCGGTTGTCGCAAAACGCATACCCTTCAAGTCTTCAGGTTTTAAACCATCCTTAAGGTTAGCCTGAATAGTCTGCACACCAGCCTCACTGAAGTCCTTAACATAAAGCATATCAGACTTATCTGCATTATTGCTGAGATTCATGATAAAGGTACCGTTACCAGTTACTTTACCTGCAGTAATAGAAGAACCATCCTCTGCGTGCATATCAACAAGACCACCGTCTTTAAAATTCAGCGTATCAACAAAGCTCTTGCCATGCGCTTTCCAAATGGAATCATCTTTCATAGAAATATCGATTTTACCGGCACCAACTATAGGCAGTCCCTGCATCTCGAGTTGTTCCTGCATCGAATCAAAGCCAAATAATTTATAAAGGGCAGATTTATTAAGACCATCAAGGTCAGCCTTACGCCATACTATAGAACAAAATGTATCACAATCAGCATAGTTATCAGCCTGTCCCTCAAAAATGCTGTCCTTAGTCAGATTGATGTTTACATTGCCACCGCATTTTGCATATACATCGCCGTAAAGAGCAAGCTTGCCACCTAAATTGATGTGTCCGGAATTTTTCAACGTATTAACTAAATCTGCAACTTGGTTATTAATGAAATCGTCAACCTGCTCATCCGTCCAATCAGGATGACCTTCTTTAAGTTGTTCTTTGAGTTGTTCCAGTGTTTTAGGGTCCTCAAGCTGCTTAATAGCTACTTCAACCTGTTTATCAAGATTAAATCTGTCTGCCAGAATATCACCTTGAATATTGTAGCTACCTTCAGCATTATCCAATTTAATATTACCCACCAGTGAGCCACTGATGGCAAAGCTATTAACCGCTGCCTTTTCCGCATCGGCCACCGGCTCAGCATAAAGACCATTATAACCATCTTTGCCGGTCATATTAATATCCGCATTATCAACAATAATATCACCGACATGTCCGCATATACCAACAGATAAATCCTTACCATGGATATCGGAGATTTTCAAGTTATTTAAATGCATGTAAGCAGCTTCAGAGCCAGTAGAAGAACCCTTAGCCATAATACCATAAGCCGAGCCCTGAGTGGAATTAATATTGCTGATTACAGTATCACCTGTAATATCATAAGAGCAATCCGACATGGTACTATTTGCAAACTGTACTTCAATACCACCGACTATAGCATTATCTGCACCACCGGTAATATTTTCTATTGTGAGATTATTATCCTGCCCTTCATGAAAGCTTTGCCATAAAGCACCTTGAAGCAAACTACCGTATACATATTTACTTGTATCAGATTTGACATTGCCTACATAGATAGAGTCTGCTTTTAAAGTTTCCTTATTCATGCCATAACCCACATCTGTACCTGCCACCAAACCTGCTAAAGCCTCGGTAGAATCAGTGGTCAAATTATCTACACGAATAGTCGGAGCTTCTACTGTAGAGCCAAATACGTACAGTCCATGTTTTTCACCAGTACTTGTAGTGTCATGGAAATTAATATTTGAAATATTTACACCTTCATTGGCAACTAATTTATCATACGCTCCTACATATACTGCTTTATTGTTGCTAGTAACAGAATCAGTAACATTGACAACTTTGGTCTGAACATCAGCCCCGATATGAACTAAATTATCCGTGGTATCAGCATTGCTTACAAAAATGCCATCTTTATATGCTCCGGCATTGTATGAGCCAACCCATACAGGCTTATCATCAGTTTCCGCAAAGGTCGGATTGGTGCCAAAGGTGAAACCACCCAAGGTCATCAAAACAGCTATTGCTAAAGCAGCATTGTATTTTTGTTTTTTTGCTTTGGATATTTTTATTCATTTTATTATATTTTTTCCTTAATATACATGTTATAATGATTGCCTCTCGATTTTTATTAGTGGAATAATTTTATAAATTATAATATTTCATGTCTTTTATGTCAAGTTAATAGAATTAAATCGTTAATCTAGATATAATATTCACAATATTTTTTATCGTCAGAGTACTATTATTTTTTGTTTTTGCACTGCTTATGTATTTTTTATTGCATCTGTGTTAAAATAAAACGAGAAAATTAGGTATCATTTTTATCTGCGTTTTTGATTTCTTTGAACAGGGTAATGCAAATTGATGATGAAATCAGCTATCTCAAACTTGATACGAAAGTGAGGCGAGAATTTATGCTTATGGAAGCACGTTTGTTAGATGAAAGACGTGAGGGCATTGCCGAAGGCAAGGAGATTGGCCTTGCTGAAGGCGAAGCTATCGGATTAGTAAAAGGTGAAGCTGAACATAAACTTAAAGTCGCTAAACTCATGTTAGCTAAAGGTTGCTATTCCCTGCAGGAAATCACGGAACTTTCCGGTTTATCTCTCGCTGATGTGGAGAAGCTGAAGGAAGAAGCTTAACCACTCTAATACTGATTTCACCAAGCAAATTGACGATGAAATCAGCTATCTCAAATTAGATACAAAAGTAAGGCGAGAATTTATGCTTATGGAAGCACGTTTATTAGATGAAAGGCGTGAAGGCATTGCTGAGGGCGAAGCAAATGCCAACATTGCTGCTAAGCGTCTTTTCAGCATGGACATTTCTGTATAGGATATCGCCAAGGCTACTTCTCTCCCGTTTGAACAAGTTGAAGTGTTGCAAGCTGAGCAATAACTATAAACTAAAATTAATATTATAATTAAAGGCGTTCTACCGTACTTAAGTAGAACGCCTTTACTGTTTTTGCTCCTTAACGACAGCCCTTTTCAAAGAAAACCTCCGCACCATCCCGCAACAAATAATTTACAATTTTTTTACTTGTAGCACACAAATATGCTGTGCTATAATATTCAGCGCAATTTTATAGAATGAAAGTCAGGTGCTTTATATATATGGAAAACAAAATCACTACCCGCGAATGGCTGCCGTTAATCGGCATGACAGTTTCCGCCTTTATTTTTAACACATCGGAATTTATGCCCATAGGCCTTTTGTCCGATATCGCCGCAGACTTCCGCATGACGGAAGCGCAGGCCGGTATGCTGATTACCATTTATGCCTACGTCGTAATGCTCATGAGCCTGCCGCTGATGATTGCCGCTTCCCGCTATCCGCTGCGCAAGCTTTTGCTGGCCACTATCAGCCTGTTCGCCGTATCGCATGTAGCCTCTGCCTTTGCCACCGGCTTTTGGACGCTGCTGCTTTCGCGTATCGGCGTAGCCTTCGCCCACTCCATTTTCTGGTCGGTCGCCTCACCTATCGCCGTGCGTCTGGTTAAAGGTCCCTTCAAAGCACTGGCTATGAGTATGATTGTAACCGGTACCGCTATCGCCATCATCGTCGGCCTGCCCTTAGGACGCATCATCGGCCTTTACGTAGGCTGGCGCATGGCCTTTATGTGCATTGCCGTTTTGGCCTTCATCGTATTGGCCTACATGTTCTTCGTCTTCCCCAAGCTGGAAAAAAGCGAACCGTTTACGCTTTCGCAGCTGCCGGTAATGCTGAAAAATCCTGTGCTCATCGGCCTCTATATGATGTCCTTTTTACTCCCCACAGGCTATTACACCGCCTACAGCTATATTGAGCCTTATCTGAAGCAGATTGCGCTGATGGATGAAGCCTGGATAACCATCACCCTGGTTATTTTCGGTGCAGCCGGACTTTTGGGCAGCGCAGCCTTTTCCAAATGGTATGATAAATGCCGCTATCACTTCTTCCGCATCACCGTCCTTGGCGTAGCAGTTGTTTTGCTGCTGCTCTACCCCGTAAGCATCAATCATTATCTTCTGGTGCTGCTCTGCGCAGTCTGGGGCATTTTCGTTACAGCCTTCAACGTTGTAGGCCAGGCAGAGCTTTTGCGCACAACTACCATTAGCACCTCCGCTGTGGCTATGTCGATTTACTCCGGCATTTATAATCTGGGTATCGGCAGCGGCAGCTATCTGGGCGGACTTATCTGTACGCATGCTTCCATCGCTTATATCGGTCTCGGTGGCGGCGCAATCGTGCTGCTTTCCTTTATTTACTGTGCCTTTTTCCTGATTCCTGCTATGCGCCATCAGCAAGCAGAGCCTGAAAAATAAATTTAACCGCCGAAAAGCGTATAATAAACTGCATATTAAATTTCCTCACTTGCTATATTTCCTGTTTTTATTTATAATTAAGAGATACGTAAGATTACAAAGAAGGAGATTTTCTATCAATATGTCTGCAAGTACAACCAAAACCAAGAATCAACCATCCCGTAAACCTGTATTGTTGGATTACTTAAAAGCCTTCACTAAGGATAAATTAATTTTTGCAGCGCGTCAGCTCTGCATCACCTACAGCAAGCTCAAAAAGGACGAGCTGGCAGAAAAAATCTGCACAGAAATGCAAAAGCCGGAAATTGCAGCAAAACGTTTTGCTATTATGCCGGACGAAAATATTCAGGCCTTCGAAGCAGCCTTGGAGAAAAAATGCTTCCATCCTACCTACAGTGAATATGCACTGCTGCTGCCCTTTATTTCTATGGGCTACATTGTTTCCTATCCAGATGACTGCTTTGAAGCAGTAAAGGAAGCACGCACCGTCTACAAAAAAATCAACACCGCAGATTTCCAGGCTCGCCGCCAACAGCTGGCATGGCTTTTGGACTGCATCACCGCAATGTCCAGCCTGCACCTGATCCTGCCGGTAGAATTTTTCTGCGAAATGTATAATCAAAAAGCAGGCTTTGAGCTTACTCCGGAAACTCTGCCGCAATTACTTGCCGAGGTTCCGAGCAACTTTAATCCCTGCGCAATTAAAGACGGCCGCATCCTGCTCAAGAAAAATGACAGCGATGATTTCTACGCCAGACTGGAACAGGGCAGAAAGCCCTTCGGCCTGTATAAGCCTACCGTAAAGGAAATCACCATGCTTTCCCACTACGGTTATATGCAATCTACCACCGCATATCAGGATCTGCATGACTTCTTTACTCAGGAGCTGAATGTTGCTGCACTGGATGCACATTACTGGTGCCAGTACATTTATGAATTCGAAAACTCCAACACCGACGGTAATACCTCTGAGCTGATTCAGAAGCTGCAGGCTAACATCCCTGCCTGGAACAATTACAGTCACCTCGGCAGACTTTCCGTACTGCTGCAGAACGCCCGCAACAATGCTACCCGCATGTTCTGCCTCGGCGGCCACACTCCCAACGAAACCATCAAGCTGCTGCGCGACGCACAGCAGGCAGCTCAGCAAAATACCCGTGTAGGTGCCAAAGCGAAAAAGGTTTATCCTAACGACCCCTGTCCCTGCGGCAGCGGCAAGAAGTATAAAAAATGCTGCGGTAAAAAGCACTGAGCAGCAGGCTATGCTTTAGCGTAAGAAGGGATTGCTATGAAGAAATTTTTAGTCGTTGATTTTGAATTTACTACCTACGAGCGCCCTGTCGGCCGTCCGCGCGGCTTCTTTTCCGAGATTATCGAAATCGGCGCAGTGAAGCTGGACGGCGAACCGCTCACCGACTGCGGACGCATCCAGAGCTTTGTCAAACCACATTTTTATCCTAAGCAAGCCAAGGATTCTATGGATTTTTGCATGATTACCGCTAAGGATATGCAGCAGGCCATTGAATTTCCTGCTATGGTGCAGGAGCTGGCAGCGCTGTATGAAAGCGGCGAAACCTACTTTGTAGCCTGGGGAACCGAGGATTACAAGGTACTGCAGACAGGCTGCGAGCGTCATAAAATCGAAAACCCCGTAAAATACGAGGACTATCTTGATCTGGCGCTGGCCTACCGCCTCTGGAAGGGTGATGACTACACCACCGGTCTGAAAAAGGCTACCGAGGAGCAGGAGGTCAACACCGCCGGCCTTTGGCACACTGCCTTTGACGATGCCAACAACACCGGTAAGCTGCTGATTGAAATGTTTAACCGCGGCTGGAAGCTGGAGGATTTCTTCGTTGCCCGCGAGGCTTACGAAGCAGAGCGCGCTGCCCGTCAGGCAGAGCGTGCCAAGCACCATAACGGTTACAGAAGATGGTAAAATTTTAAAGCGCATAAAAAAAGCTATCACCAGGCTTTGCCTGCTGATAGCTTTTTTGCTTTACATGCTGTTTATCTTTTAATAACGGCTGAAAACACCCTGCACCTCGCTGCGCTCCTGCGTCCGCAAAAGTGCTAATTGCAGCAAAAGGCGTGCCTTTTGCGGATTAAGGTTATCCGCATACAGGAAGCCCTGCTCCTGCCAACGCTCCAGACCTGCGGCAACAATACCGCTGCCTGTGCGGCTGGAACGCACAACCACAACGCCGCGGCTGACAGCCTCCGCCAGCGCCGCCTCCACCGCCTCATGAATGCTGCCCATGCCGCTGCCGGCGTAAATAAGGCCACGTGCGCCTGCCGCCAGTGCCGCATCCACAAACACGCGGTCCTCACCGATATGCGTGTAGATGATATCCACGCGCGGCAAAGCAGTAACACCGGTTACATCAAACTCGCTCTGCAGTGTGTGCGGACGCATGCTGCGGTAGTAGTAATGCACCTCACCGCCGACGATGAAACCTAAGGGACCGCCGTTCAGTGCCTTAAACGTCGCCACATTTGCTGTGTTGGTCTTAGTAACATCACGACCACTGTAGATTTCATCGTTCATCATCACCAGCACGCCCTGCCCGGCGCTTGCAGCGTCTACAGCAACCTTAACAGCGTTGATGATATTCAAAGGTCCGTCGGCACTGACTGCGGTGGCAGGACGCATTGCGCCTACGAGAACCACCGGCTTAGCGCTCTTCACCGTCAGGTTCAGGAAGAAGGCTGTTTCCTCCATAGTATCGGTACCATGGGTAATAACAACGCCGTCGACATCCTCCTGCGCCAGCAGCTCATTGCAGCGCTGCGCCAGGCGCAGCAGTAAAGCATCGGTAAGACTGCTGCTGTCGATGTTGCACAGCTGCTCGCCGCTGATATGCGCCAGCTCGCCCAGTTCAGGCACACCTGCCAGCAAATCGGCAACGCTGTAGGCACCGGCAGTATAGCCTGTCATCTGGGTGCCGGAGGAAGCCTTGCCGGCAATAGTGCCGCCGGTTGCTAAAATTACAATGTTCTTCAACTCAGTTTTTTCCATCAGCCTGACCTCCATCAGTCCTTCTGTCAGCTTCGCAGCCAATGCTTATTTTACCAGGCCCTTTTCCTGCAGATAATCTGATACCATATCTGCCGCTTCGGCAGTAATCTTAATGCATTTAGTTCTGTATTCCGGCGTACCGAAGCTCAGGCGGTTCAGTGCTCTGCAGCAAGAAGCACCGAAATGTTTGGTAAAGCGCTCATGAAACTCATGTGTATATTTATAGACCTCTGTCTGATGCTTTTCGGACGGATCCAATCTGCCAACGCTAGAGCTAATAACCAGGCAGGAGCCGCTCAGCGCACCGCACACGCAGCCGCTGCGGCCGATACCGCCGCCCATGCCGGATACCATGCGAATTGCTACATCCGGCAGGCCCAGCTTTAAGCCATCGTTACACGCCTTAACTACGGATTCAACGCAGTTATTGCCATCGTTATGGTACTGCTCTGCTAAATCATAAATTTCCTTCATATCTTATCCCTCCAAAAAATAACCTAATCTTGTTTATTTTAGCAAGCATGAGGCAAAATAGCAAGAAAAATGCTGTGACCGGCAAGCCACAGCATTGTATATCAAAGTCCGAACATAGTCTTAACCAACTTCGTTCCGCTCTCAGTTTTAAAAACACGCTCCACAGCCTTGGCAATATTCTCCTTCGGCGTACCGTCCTCATAAAAATTTACTATAAAATCAGCTTCCACAAGCAACTGATAATCAAGACCGTCAATCATATTATACGTATGGTGATGACCGACAAGATAGCAGATGCGTTCAATTTTTTCAGGGGCATAGCCAACCTTTTGCAAAAGCTCGCGTGCTACCGCAGGTCCTTCCTGCTCCTGAATTTTGCCTGTGCAGTGACCGGCACCGTACTTGGCCTCGCCGGGTTTAATACCGCAGTCATGCACAAGACCGGCCGCCTCCACAAGCTCTGTCAGCTCTGCATCCGCAGCCTCGCTCTCAGCCAGCTGCTTGGCCAGGCTGGCAACCTTGATAAAATGCTGGCAGCGGCGTGCATCTCCGGCAAAAAAAGCTATCATCTCGTTATATAAAGCAACGTTTTTATTCATAGCATTCACTCCAATCCGACTAAAATACGATTCAATCTTATTTTGGCCTAAACAATGCAGCTTTGCAAGTTTTTCGCCATAATAATATTATAAAAGCATTCTCCCCACAACACACAGAAAAGCGCTCTTAGCCTGCATTACGCAAGACACCGAGCGCCTTCCTGTTTTATTAGGGAGTTTGATTAGGGAGAAGCAAATTATTTTTCCTCAATAGGATAATCCTGCAGAGCATCATAGCCTGTTTCACCGGTACGAATCTTAACAACATCCTCAACATCATAGATGAAGATTTTGCCATCGCCGTATTTGCCGGTATACAAAACCTGCTTAGCAACATTGACTACTGCTGCAACAGGAATTGCGGAAACAATCATTTCAACCTTTACCTTCGGCAGCAGGTGAGCAGCAACCTCAGCACCACGATACATTTCTGTGGACCCCTTCTGGATGCCGTAGCCCAGAACCTTAGTAACAGTCATGCCGGTAATTCCCAGCTTATCTAAAGCACTCTTCAATGCTTCGAAACGATTTTGCGATGTGATAATAACAACCTTGCTCATCTTTACTGCGCCTGCAGGCTTAGCTGCAGTTTCTTTGACCGGAGTAACATAGGTAGTAGTAACAGAAGTCTGTGCCTCCAGCGAAGTTTGCATAAAGTCGGCATAGCTGCTGAGCAGACCGTGCTCTTCCATATCCAGACCTTTGATTTCTTCGGATTCCTTAACACGCAGGCCGAAGAGCTTATCAAGAATTTTAAAGATAATCGTCATGGTAACCGCAACATAGATTGCTACAGTAACAACACCGATAATTTGTTTTACCAGAAAATCAGTACCGCCGCCATAGAAGAGGCCGCCGTCAAGAGCGAAGAGACCGGTTGCGATAGTACCGAAGGCACCACAGATACCGTGAACAGAAATTGCACCAACAGGATCATCAATCTTCAGCTTCTGGTCGAAGAATTCAACAGCAGCGACTACCAGCACACCGGCAATCAGGCCGATGATTAAAGCGCCGGCCGGGCTTACCATATCGCAGCCTGCAGTAATTGCTACCAGACCAGCAAGCACGCCGTTCAGAGTCATAGAAACATCAGGCTTGCCGTAACGAATCCAGGTGTAAATCATAGTTGCGGTAGCAGCAGCTGCTGCAGCCATGTTAGTGGTAATGAAGATAGCACCCATGGAAACCAGAACATCATCACCGGTTGCACAAACGGTAGAAGCACCGTTGAAACCGAACCAGCCGAACCAGAGAAGGAAAACACCCAAGGCACCAAGCGGAATGCTGTGACCGGGAATAGCGTTTACCGTACCGTCGGTATTGTATTTGCCGATACGCGCGCCAATCATCTTGGCACCGACGAGAGAAGCAACGCCACCTACCATATGAACGGCAGTAGAACCGGCGAAATCGTGGAAGCCCATCTGTGCGAGCCAGCCGCCGCCCCAAATCCAGTGACCGCTGATCGGATAAATAACAGCACTGATTAATACGCTGTAAATGCAATATACCAAGAAGTTGGTACGTTCTGCCATAGCACCGGAAACAATGGTTGCTGCAGTAGCACAGAACATCGTCTGGAAGATAAAGTAGGCTGTGCTCGGATAGCTGGCACCATAATCGCCTTTAACGAAGAAGTCCGGCGCTCCGATAAAGCCGCCGATATCGGTACCAAACATCAGGCCAAAGCCCAGAACCCAGAAAACGATGGAACCGAGGCACATATCCATGACGTTCTTCATGACGATGTTGCCAGCATTTTTAGCTCTGGTAAAGCCTGTTTCAACCATTGCAAAGCCCGGCTGCATAGAGAATACCAGGAAGGCACCTATCAGCACCCATATAGTATCGACAGATACATATTTGTCCATTTGTAAACACCCCTCAAATTATAATATTTTTTAACGCGTCATTGAGCAGCGCTCACATGGCATTAGCTAAAGAAAGAGGGGCGTACCCGATTTTTCGGATACACCCCATTGTGTATGAGTTTTATTTATATATTATTTTATTTTTTATTATTACACCTTACTCAAGGCTGTCGAGAAGGTAGCCTCCGCTTACTCGTTTACGCCGAACAGCAACTCTCCATAAGTCGGATAGTCGAGATACTTACCACCGGTCAAAGCTTCGGCAGCATCAACAGCACTTCTCAGCTTGCCCATTTCTTCAAGAACGGTATCGTGATAGTACAGAGCCTGTTTCTCGCTGTCGCCGATTTCTGCTGCTTCCTTCAAGCCATCTTCCAGCTTCAGGGAGGATGCATACATTTCGCCGCCCAGCTTGCTCAGCTTATCAGCAAGTGCGCCTTCAAAGCCTGCGCTGACGCCGGCAGCCTTTTTATCCAGTACTGCTTTGGTCAGATCTTCGGTGTAAGCGGTAACTGCCGGGAGGATATCCTTGTGGAACATATCCAGCATGGTTGCTGCTTCGATAGAAATCGTGGTGCTGTAGTTCTCCAGCAGGATTTCTACACGAGATTCAACTTCGGCTTTAGTGAAGATATTATGTTTTTCGAACAACTCGATGTTCTTTGCATGACCCAGATACGGCAGAGCCTCCGGAGTAGATTTAAGGTTCAGCAGGCCACGTTTGGCAGCTTCCTCAACCCATTCGTCAGTATAACCGTTACCGTTGAAGACAATGCGTTTATGAGCCTTGTAGGTTTCTTTAACCAAATCATATACTGCTGCTTCCAGGTCAGGAGCATCTGCCAGCTTATCGGCAAATTCATCCAGCTCTTCGGCAACGATGGTGTTCAATACGATGTTGGGGCCGGCGATGGAGAACATGCTGCCCAGCATACGGAATTCAAATTTATTGCCGGTGAAGGCGAACGGAGAGGTTCTGTTTCTGTCGGTGTTATCCTTAACCAAAGCAGGAATGGTATCGTCGCTTACCTTGATGTAGCTTTCCGGGTTGCCGTTGTAAACCTTGTCTGCTGCAATAGCTTCGAGAACTGCAGTCAGCTCAGTGCCAAGGAACATGGAAACGATAGCCGGAGGAGCTTCGTTAGCGCCCAGACGATGGTCATTGCCGGCACTGGCAACAGATACACGCAGCAGATCCTGATATTCATCAACAGCTTTGATGATTGCTGCCAGGAAAGTCAAGAAGCGCAGGTTTTTGTACGGCTCCTTGCCGGGATCCAGCAGGTTCAAGCCTTCTTCCGTAGATAAGGACCAGTTGTTATGCTTACCGCTGCCGTTTACACCGTCGAAGGGTTTTTCATGCAGCAGGCAAACAAGGCCATGACGCAGAGCAACACGTTTCATGAACTCCATCATCAGTTGGTTATGGTCAGAGGCTACGTTGGTAGTTGTGAAGATAGGTGCCAGCTCGTGCTGTGCCGGAGCAACTTCGTTATGCTCGGTCTTGGCAAGTACGCCAAGCTTCCACAGCTCATCGTCCAAATCCTTCATGAAGGAAAGAACTCTTTGTTTGATAATGCCGAAGTAGTGGTCGTCCAGCTCCTGCCCACGCGGAGATTTCGCACCGAAAAGGGTTCGGCCGGTGTAAACCAGGTCTTTACGTTTTTCCCACATTTTTTTATCTACGAGGAAATATTCCTGTTCCGGACCAACAGTACTGTTGACGCGGATGGTATCAATGCCGAACAGCTTCAGCAGCTTGCAGGCTGCTTTGCTGGCTGCATTCATGGAACGCAGCAGCGGAGTCTTTTTATCCAGCACTTCGCCGGTGTAGGAGCAGAAGGCTGTAGGAATGCACAGGCAGTTATCTTTGATAAATGCATAGGAGGTCGGGTCCCATGCTGTATAGCCGCGAGCTTCAAAGGTTGCACGCAGGCCGCCGGACGGGAAGCTGGAAGCATCAGGTTCGCCCTGAATCAGCTCTTTGCCGGAGAAGTCCATAATAACACGGCCTTCAGCAGTAGGAGAAATGAAGCTTTCATGCTTTTCAGCAGTAATACCGGTCATTGGTTGGAACCAATGGGTGAAATGAGTGCAACCATGCTCCAGAGCCCAGTCCTTCATAGCATTGGCGATGATATTAGCAATTTCCAAATTCAGCGGAGTGCCTGCCAGCACTGCTGCCTTATATGCCTTATAGGTTGCAGTCGGCAGACGGTCCTTCATAACGCTTTCGTTAAAAACTAAGCTGCCAAACAGTTTCGGTACATCATTCATTGTAAAACCTCCCTAATTTCTCTCTGAGAATTTCCTTGGGTTTACGAAGAGTAAACCCCTCATTTGAAATAAAGTTTTCGTGCTTTACAGATTTTCTTCTCTCTGGCTCTGTAAATAAGAAAGCACCGTCAGCTGCGCCTTGCGCTGCTACGGTGCTTCGTTGCACTTATCATGGGTAAGAAGATAATTCTCACCGCTGATATAAAAGAAAAAGCAACCACGAAGTTTAGACCTTTCGATCCAACAACCACGTTGTTGCTTTATGCGCTTATTATAATACTAGGATTTGAATTTGTAAAGGGGGTAAGAGGAAATTTTTTTATTTTTTTTCTGCGTATACTAAAAAAGTATGCTTATTTTCGACTACAACAGCAAGAATTTTTATCAGATATAACTGATAAAAATCTAAAATCATGAAAAATTTCAGTTATATCTGATAGAAATTTGATTTTCGTCTTGAATTTAAGATATAACTGATATATTATATAGATAGTGAGGTAATTTACATGATTAAAAGAGAATCTTACATGAAAAAAATCCGCCCATTCATTAACAGTGATTTAGTAAAAGTACTTACAGGTATCCGACGTTGCGGTAAATCTGTTATGTTAGATCTTATAAAACAAGAGCTGTTACAACAAGGAGTTACTCCCCAACAGCTTATTTCCTATAATTTTGAAAATATGAGCTTTGCCAGGCTTTGCAATGCCCAGGCTCTTCATGATGAAATAATAAGCCAAACCCAAGCTTTAACAGGAAAAATTTATCTTTTCTTTGATGAAATCCAAGAGGTAAAAGATTGGGAAAAATGTATTAATTCCTTACGTATAGAGCTTAATTGTGATATTTATATCACCGGTTCCAATGCCAAGCTCCTATCCGGTGAATTAGCCACTTATTTAGCAGGACGCTATGTAGAATTTGTTATTTATCCTTTTTCATTTTCTGAATTTATTGAGCTATATAATACTATACAGCCTAATACAAGTGAAGCAGACTGCTTCAAGAAATACCTGCACTTCGGAGGAATGCCATATTTGGCAGTCCTGCAATATAACGAAGCTGCCTGCAAACAATATTTACAGGATGTATATACATCAGTAGAACTGAAAGATATTGTACGCCGCAACAATATACGTGATGTTGACATGCTTGAACGCATACTTACCTACATAACTGCAAATATCGGTACCATTTTTTCTGCAAATGTGCTTTCTAAATATTTGAAAAGCGAAGGACGCAGTATGGCAACAGAAACCATTATCAACTACGTTAAAGCCTGCACCGATGCTTTTCTGTTTTATCAGGTAAAACGTCAGGATATACAAGGTAAAAAGCTGCTTGCTATCAACGAAAAATATTATGTCGCTGACCATGGCATCCGCGAAGCAGTCTTCGGCGGCAACATGAAGGATATCAATCTCATTTTGGAAAATATCGTTTATCTGGAGCTTTTACGCCGTGGTTATAAGGTGAGCATCGGCAAGTTAGATACCAAAGAAATTGATTTTATCTGTGAAAAACAGGATAAAAAAATTTATATTCAAGTTACGTACTTATTGGCTGCAGAAGAAACTATTCAACGTGAGTTCGGTTTTTACAATGAAATTACCGATAATTATCCGAAATATGTGCTTTCACTAGACGAATTCGATATGAGCCGTAATGGTATTATCCATAAAAATATCAGAGATTTTTTGACAGATGCATCTATATAACTGTTTAGAAAAATACCAAATTTAACATTATTAAAACCGTTACGTATACTCTTCAGCAGGATTTTTGCGTTCTGTAAAGAATTGTACAGTATAGAGTATGCAATGCAAAACGCAATATAACTAATTGCCAAGGAGGAACCGCTATGGAATTAACCGCTGTTGCGCAGCTGCGCCGCATGGTGCTGGAGCATTTATCCCGCTACACCTGGAATAACGAGTTGCCTGACCACGTCTACGATATTCTGCAGGAGGTACGCGAGGATACTCCGCGCTACCGCTGCTGTGTTTATAAAGAAAGAGCCGTACTGAAAAACCGTATTGATATGGCGTTGGGGCAGGAGTGCTCCAGCAATATCATCGAGGCTGCCAAGCTGACGCTGAACGAGCCTGAGCGCACCGATTTGCCGATTATCGACGTGCTCCCCGCAGCCTGCGACCAATGCCCGATTGATGCTTATTACGTTACCGATATGTGCCGTCACTGCATCACCCACAAATGCATGAATAACTGCCCGAAAAAGGCTATCAGCATTATTCAGGACCGTGCCTTTATCGATAAAACGAAATGTATCGAATGCGGACGCTGCAAGCAGATGTGCCCCTACGGTGCGATTATCGAAATCCATCGTCCCTGCGTGCGTGCCTGCGCCATCGGTGCCATCAGCATCGGTGAAAACCGTAAGGCTGTAATTGACTACGAAAAATGTGTTTCCTGCGGTGCCTGCCGCAACGCCTGCCCCTTCGGTGCTATCGACGAGCGCAGCAATATCATCCGCGTTATCCGTGAAATCCAGCAGGGCAAGCAGGTTATCGCCCTTGTGGCACCTTCTATCGTAGGCCAATACGGTTTGAAGATTACTATGGCGCAAATTTACGAGGCACTTCAAAAAGCAGGCTTCGCTGAAGTCGTAGAGGTTGGAATCGGCGCCGATATCACCAGCGTTAAAGAAGCAGAGGAATATCTGGATAAGGTTCCTGCCAAGCAGGGCTTTATGACCAGCTCCTGCTGCCCTGCCTTCGTTAAGCTGATTAAAACGCAGGTGCCGGAGGCTGCGGATAAAATTTCCGACACTCCCTCCCCCATGCTCACCTGCGCTGAGCTGATAAAGGAAAAATATCCTTATGCCGTTACCGTGTTCATCGGTCCCTGCATTGCCAAAAAGGTGGAAGCACGCGAGCACCGCGAAACCATCAACTACGTGCTTTCCTTTGAAGAGATTATGTGCATGCTGGAGGGCAAGGATATCAAATTTGCGGAAATGAGCGGCGATGCTGCGTATGAGCGTGATGCCTCCAAGCTCGGTCTGAGCTTCCCGCTGACTGCCGGAGTAAGTGCTGCCGTGCAGGATACGGTTGCCGCTATGGGCGGTGAGGTGCATAACGCACAATACTGCTCCGGACTGGACAAATGCCGTGATACGGTTAAGGCTGCTGCCGCAGGCAAGCTCGACTGCAGCTATATCGAAGGCATGGCCTGCCCCAACGGCTGCATCGACGGCCCTGATACCGTAGGCGACTTCCACATCACGAAGGTTGCCCTGACGAAATATGCTGCGGCAGCCCCCAACAAGCAGGCTGCCCAAGACAAGCACACAAAATAATAATTTAAAGCCTATCCCTTCTGTCATGCCGGCAGAGGGGATAGTTTGTTAATAGCAGGATTTTAGTCTGCTAAAATCATAGAGTGCGTTCTACTGCGCACTAAAAAGAACAGAGATTCCCAAGCAAATGCAAAACACCCGCTACATCGGGCACATTACTGCCCTCATTACAATTGCTACCTGGGGCACAACCTTTATTTCTACAAAGGTTTTACTTACCGGCTTTCAGCCGCTGGAAATCCTTTTTTTCCGCTTTATTATGGCCTTTTTCGCCCTTTGGCTGGCCTATCCCCAAATGCTGAAAACAGATAAAAAGCAGGAGCCTGTTTTTATGGCCGCAGGCCTTTGCGGCATCTGCCTCTACTACCTTTTGGAAAACATCGCCTTGACCTATACACAAGCCTCCAACGTTGGCGTAATCGGCAGCACAGCGCCTTTCTTTACCGCGCTGCTGGCGCATTATTTTATGCGTTCTGCCGGCAGTTTAAGCAATCAGTTCATCATCGGCTTTTTTATCGTGATGAGCGGTATTGCCTGCATCAGCTTCAATGGTGCAGCCATGCAGCTCAATCCGCTGGGTGATTTGCTGGCGATTTCCGCCGCTGTCGTGTGGGCGTTTTATGCTCTGCTGACGAAAAAAATCAGCAGCTACGGTTATCCTGTTATCCTCGCCACACGCAGAACATTTTTCTACGGCATTCTCTTTATGGTGCCGGCGCTCGGTTTTCTGGATTTTGAACTGAACCTGGCACGCTTCGCCAATACTACCTATCTTTTCAATATCGTCTTTCTGGGACTGGGCGCTTCTGCTCTCTGCTTTGTCACCTGGAATTTGGCAGTTAGGGAGTTGAGCGCAGTAAAGGCCAGCGTTTATATTTATATGGTGCCCGTCATCACCGTCATTACCTCGGCGATTATCCTGCAGGAAAAAATCACTCTGCTGGTAGCACTCGGTACCATCCTGACAATGACCGGCCTGTTTATTTCAGAATACCGCCCGAAGAAAAAAATAAAGTAAGAAGGCAAACAAATACGCCCTAGGCATCAACAGCCTAAGGCGTATTTTTATTTATTCTGCATATAATAATTAATAAAGGTCTGCGCAACCTGCGACAGCTCTCTGCCCTTAACTATAGACAGCGTCATCTCCAGAAACAAGCGCTCATCCTTGATTTCCTTGCGGACCAGATTCGCTGGAAACAATTCTACAGCCGGTGCCGGTACAATTGCCACACCGGTATTTTTTTCTGCCCAAGCTATGGCCGAAAGCTTAGTAGTATTAATACTCATAACCTGCGGGAAAATGTGTGAATCCGAGCACACAGAAAAAAACAGCTCAGAACAGCCACGCGAAAGACATAACGGAATGTCCTCCAAATCATCCAGCAAGATATTAGGCTTATCATTTTTCAGATACGGGCTATCCTTATGAAAAAGCGCAACCAGACGCTCTTTACGGCTGAACAGCGTTTCAAAGCGTTTAGACTGCTTTAGGGGTGCATTGGCAATGCCTATTTCTGTTTTCCCCTCCAAAAGCTGCTGGGTTTGTTCGTCAATCGGCACCTCATACAGCTCATAATTAATATGCGGAAACTCTCTGTAAAAATCACTCAAAAAGTTTTTAATAAAGTTTATTGACATCGAAGGTGACAGACTGATGCGCAGCGTACCGCTAAAACCTGCCTGACAGTCAACTATCTCCTTCAGAGCGCTGTTTTCGACCGAGCAGATATACTTAGCCTTGTTATATAAAATACAGCCTGCATCCGTAAGCTCAATGCTGTGACCGCCACGGCGCACATGCAGCAGCTGCGTACCAAAACGCTTCTGCAGCACCTTAAGCTGATTACTCAGCGCCGGCTGGGCAATCGCTATCTGCTTAGCTGCGGCAGAAATACTGCCGGCTTCAACTATGGCAATAAAATTGCGGTAATATTCTATGTCCATATAGGGTTCTCCTTTACTTCTCTCTGCCTTTATTATAATATACAGCAATATTTCTGAGTACTTTTTTAGTTTTTAAAATTAAATTTTTCATAAAACCAATGATAGCATATGCAAAACGCATATAACTCCAATAGATTATTTTTATAAGTGATTAGGAATAAAAGTATAAGTTTTTCGTTTTTTTCTAAAAACAGACAACTATATATCATGAATTATCCTGTTCCCGCATCAAAAAACGAGTTAACGTATATGCATTTTTTATATGTAAAATGTATTTTCCGTATTTTACTTTATATGTTGATAGATTTAAACTGTAAGCAGATAAGGAAATTTCCAAAAAAGAAAAGAGGTTTTTGAAATGCTGGATGCAACACGTTTGCGCACCCCCTGCCTATTTGACAAAATAGTCAGCGCGGACGAAGCAGCCACACTGATTACCGACGGTATGAATGTCGGTGTCAGCGGCTTCACCCCCTCTGGCTATCCTAAGAAAACCACACTTGCTCTCGCTAAAGCCATCAAGGCCGGCAAAAAATGCCGTATCAATATTTGGAGCGGTGCTTCCGTCGGACCGGAAATCGAAGAAACACTTGCCGAAGTCGGCGGTATCAGCGGACGCATGCCTTATTATGCAGCCTCCAACAAAACACTCAGCCGCCAGATCAACACCGGCAGCGTAACCTATATTGATCAGCATTTTAGCCACTTTGCCCAACAAATCGACTACGGCTTTTACGGCGATGTTGATGTTGCAATCGTTGAAGCCGCTGCTATTAATGCAGACGGCAGCATTGTTCTCGGTTCTGGTATCGGCAACACGCCTATGCTTGTAAAGCATGCAAAAAAAATTATCGTTGAGGTCAACACATCTATCCCGCTGACGCTGGAGGGAATGCACGATATTTACATCTGCAGCAAACCACCTGAGCGCACCGAAATCCCTATTTATCATGTCGGCGACCGCATCGGTTCTCCTTATGTAAGCTGCGGACTTGACAGAATTACCTGCATCGTCGAATCAGACATTGTCGACCATGTACGCAATTTAAGCGCTCCTGATGACACAAGCAAAAAAATTGCCGCTAACCTGGTTGATTTTCTGGAGCACGAGCAGCGCCACGGCCGTCTGCCGCAGCAAATGCTGCCGTTGCAGTCCGGCGTAGGAAGCATAGCCAATGCTGTATTAATGGGTTTGGCAGAATCTAAATTTGAAAATCTTACTATGTACTCAGAGATTTTGCAAGATTCTGTTTTCAAAAGGCTGTCAAAACAAATGACGTTATTACGGCAGATTTAAGCGTTGCGGAACGTCAGATTGCCCGTGTAAATGAAATGAAGGCTCACCGTGACCAGCACGCAGTAGATGCTTCCCTGAAAGCTCTGAAGGAAGCTGCCAATGGTGAAGCTAACCTTATGCCTTATCTGATTGATGCTGTTAAAACCTATGCAACCTTAGGCGAAATCTGCGGCGTACTGCGCGAGGTTTTCGGAGAATACCAGCAGGGAGGTAATTTGTTTTAAGGCTAAGGCAGGTGTTTACGTTGCATTTGGCGAATACCATGGCAATAGTTAAAATTAAAGCAAAGGCAGGTATTTACAATGACAACTAAAGCATTAGCAAAATTTACCGCAGAATTGTGCTACGAAAAGCTTTCTGCTCACAGTATCGAAATGGCTAAAAAATGTCTGCTGGACTGGCTGGGAATTGCTATCCGCGGTTCGCAGGAAAAACCGGTACGCATCATCCATGATGTTATTCTTCAGGGCGATGCACCTAAGGCGAATATCTTCGGCAGTATCCCTGCAAAAAAGGCTAGCGCCCTGAACGCTGCCTTTATCAACAGCGCTGCTTCCCACAGTCTGGACTTCGATGATTTGCATAACCCTTCGATTATCCACCCGGCCTGCGTCGTTGTTTCACCCGCGCTGGCTGTCTGCGAAGCGGAGCACAAAAGCGGCAAGCAGCTTATTGCCGCTATATGCGCAGGCTACGAGGCCAGCGGCCGCGTAGGCGAAGCGGTTATCCCGGAATCCTACTTCTTCTGGCATACTACCGGTACCGCAGGCACCATCGCCGCCGGTGCTGCTGCCGCCAACGCCCTCGGTCTTGACGCACAGCAGACACTGATGTGCTACGGCAGCGCCGGTACACAGGCAGCAGGCCTGTGGGAGTTTTTAAAAGAGGGTGCCATGAGCAAGCCGCTGCACACAGGCAAGGCTTCCTACAGCGGTGTTCTCAGCGCTTATCTGTCGCAAAAGGGCTTTACTGCCGCCAGCGAAATTTTAGAAGGCGAAAAGGGCTTCTGCCGTGCCATGGTCAAAGAACCGCATCTGGAAAAGCTTACCGAAAGAATGAGCACCGACAAGCTGAAAATCGACATCAACTCCTTCAAGCCCTACGCCTGCTGCAAGCATGCTCACGCCGCTCTTTACGCCATTCAGGAGCTGCGCAAGGCTCATTCTCTGCAGCCTGAGGACATCGCTAAAATTAAGCTTTACGTCAACGATATTACGAACTATCTGATCAATAATCCGCAGCCGCAAACTCCCTACGGCGGCAAATTCAGTATTCAATATTGCTCCGCTGCCATGCTGAAGTTCGTCGAAGTAGGCATTGCGCAGTTCAGTGAGGAATGTATCCATAACAAAGAGCTTACGGATTTAATGCAGCGCATCGAGGTTATCCGCGATGAGGCTATGGAACAGCTTCATGCGGCAGATGCTTCCAAATTGGCTTCCAGAGCAGAAATCCAGCTGCAAAACGGACAAACACTGACAATGCAGGTTGATTATCCTAAGGGAGATCCGGAAAATCCTCTAACCTGGGAGGAGCTCTGTGCTAAATTTATGAGCCTTGCCGTACCTGTCTACGGTGAAGCTAAAGCATTACGTTTACAAAATTGGGTAGCAAGCCTTGAGCAATGCAGTGACGTTGCCCAAGCTTTGGACGCCTGTCTAAAGGAGGAATGATTTATGCAACCGGAAGAAATTATCCGAAGCGTAAAAGATATCTACACGCATAACGCTTTTATGCAGCACTGCGGCATAAAGGTTCACAGCATCAGCTGCGGCAAAGCTACAGTAGGCCTGCGCATCGACCCTGCCATCCACACAAACCCCAACGGCAAGCTGCACGGAGGCTTGCTTACAACACTGGTGGATAATGCCACCGGCATCGCCTGCGCCGCTATGGGCAAGCGTGTGGTTACGGTATCGATGACCGTAGATTTCATCAAGGGCGCTCCTTCCGGTGCAATGGTAGAGGCACAGGCTGAGGTTGTTTCGCATAATGACCGTTTGATTACTATGCAGATTCATGTATATGATACTGATGCAGATACACTGCTGGCCACCGGCAGCTGCTGTATGCTGACGATTGCCGACTTCCCCGGAATTCCGGAAAAGTGGTAGATGTCAGCTCCGCAGGTAGTCTATAAAACATATACCATAACAGCTTAACTGCTTTCGTTACAATGTAAAAAGGCGTTCTCCCCTGCGGGAGAACGCCTTTACTGTAAGAAAAAATCTTTGTCAAATTCATTCCGCCTTAATTGCTTCAACCTGCTCAATGGAAAGTGAAGTAGCCTTAGCAATATCCCCTACAGATAATCCCATGCTTAAAAGACGCTTTGCAGTTGCAGTCTTTTCTTTTGCCTTGCCTTCGGCGAGACCTTCAGCTTTACCTTCAGCCTTAGCTTCTCGTCTTTCGTCTAACAAACGTGCTTCCAAAAGCATAAATTCTCGCCTCACTTTCGAATCAAGCTTAAGATAGCTGATTTCATCATCAATTTGTCTTGTGAAATCGCTATTTATAACGTGGTTATTAACATAATCATAAAAACTTTTGATGTCCTTGGAAATACTGCCATGCGTACCCTTAGTATTCAAAATCATAGTAGTTGCTTCATCGGGAAGCTCCAGCTCCAAATCCTCCAGACAACGCTTTTTAAAGGTGTAAACATAATTTCCCTTGGCAAAAAAATCAAAAACACAGATAAAAATGATATAGGTTGGCGGCAACAGATCATATTCCTGGTTCTTCTGCAGCAAGTCAATATCCATCAATGCCTGATAGTAGCGTGTGCGCTTGGGCAGCACGTAGTTTTTGGTATCAGGATTTTTGGTGTTCTTGACCTGCATTTCCAGATTGTAATGCGTATTCTTGTCATCTGCCACAATGATGTCTAGACGGATACCACGGCTGACGAATTCAGGCTCAAGGGATTTTTCTGCCTCCAAGTAGTTGATATCAGCAATTTTGATCTGCAGTAATTCCTCTAACAGGTGAATACAGATACGCTTGCGCGACATAACCTTTTTGAAGATGAAATCACTTTGAATCGTCAGGTTTTCGAATTTTGTTGCTAAGTTTTGCATATGTTTCCTCCTTTGATTATAGCATAAAGTCAGGCAAAAATATATAAGCCGGCGATTGCAACTGACGTAAAAGAAAAGGCGCCTGCCGAAAGCTCGACAAGCGCCACTGATCCGCATGACCAGGCATAAGCTCCGCCAAAATGCGGCTACCTATGCAACTAAGGTAATTATATCACAGATGCATTATAAAAACAATAGTTCGTAAAAAGAAAAATATCATTGCAATTATTGATATATTCTCTGCGACAAAAGGCGTTCTCCCCTGCGGGAGAACGCCTTTACTGTTTATTGAGCTTTATTCACTTGTCACCGCCGACAATTTATTTTGCCAGCTTGTTGCCGTAATGGTCGCGCTCGCCTTTAGTATCGTTTACGCGTACACGTTCGATTTTATCGCGATCGCCGTCTTCACCGCTGATGCGGTCTACACGGATGCGGCCCAATTCAGGCTCAAATTCTTTGATGATCTTTTCTTCCAGAGCTGCGCCGTTTTCGATTGCACGATAGAGCATTGCAGCAAATTCATAACGGGTCATCAGGCGGTCACCGCCGAAGTTGCCGTCAGGATAGCCTTCGATGTAGCCATTGCCTGCCAGCTTAGCGATGTATTCATATGCCCAGTGGTTAGCCGGGATATCCGGGAAGAGCTTAGTCTTGGTTTCATCCAACATACCTAATGCTTTTTCCATCTTAGCCATCTTAGCGCCCATTACTGCCAGCTGACCGCGCAGGTCGATAACCTCACGAGCCAGAGCGGTGCGGCTGTTGCTTACATGGTTGGTGCGGTCCAGAGCGAAGGAGATGCCTGCGTTAACCATGTTTTCACCGTTGCCTACGGTACCTGCAACACTGAACATTACCTTTTCGTCAGGACGATAGTAAGCGCCGATTGCTGCAGCGTTTTCACCGCCGTAGTTGCCATAGCCTGCGGAGAAGGTCAGTTTGTCGTCCGGATCGAAGTCCATCGGATGCAGTGCTGCCAGAGCTGCTGCGCCTGCGCCAACCTTGTTTACACGGTTGCCCAGTTGGTTAATGCGGTTGCTGTTGCTGATGACCTGGTTTTCAACGCCATTAATGCGGTTGTTGGTATCCTTCAACTGACCATAGTTAACTGCATCAGTATCAGCTTCACCTGCTTTCACATTGGTAATATGTTGACCGTTTGCATTCAGACCATCAGCACTGATATAGGTCTTGTCGCCAACTTTTACGCCTTCATCGCTGATGGAGGTCTTGCCTGCGGTTACAGCAGTTGCGGTTACGCTAACCTTATAGCCAACCTTCAGGCCGTCTTTGTTCAGGCTTACATCAGTACCAACCTTCACGCCATCGTTGTTCATTACAGTTTGGCCGGTGGTTACGCTGTCAAGCTCAATATCTTTGTTCAGAGCAACATTATAGTTCTCGCCACCGTTCTCATTTGGCTCGTCGCTCTTGGTTACAGTAATATTATCGCCTTGGGTAACAGTAGTGTGTTTAGCTGCGGTTGCTGCTACGTCGGTAAGTTTTTGATTCAGTTTGCCGATTGCTGTAGTAGTGCTATCGCCATTTTCGATTTCACCTTTTTTTACATTGCTGTACTGCAAATCACCAACTTTGGTGTCCAGCTTGTTGTTCAGGTTGTTTACAGCTTTAACAACGGTAGTCTTACCTTCGCCGCCGTTTTTAAGATCGTCGGCAATATCATTAACATTGCCTACATCACTTGCTTTTGCTACGTCGGTAATGGTAACGGTACCTGCATCTTTGCCATTCTTGTCGACAAGCTGCATATTAACCTTATTGTCTGTACCAACGCCGTATTCATCCGCTTTGATATGGGTATCGGTATTACCTGCTTGAACCGCTGCATTCAACTGACCTACGTTTACAGCATCGGTATAAGCTTCGCCTGCTGCTACACCGGTAATCTTGCTGCCTGCTACATTCAAGCCACCGCTGATGGTTGTTCCGTTTTCGCCAAGCATGATAGACTTTTTACTATGATCAGCAGTGATGTAGCTCATGCCAATACCGCTGTTAGTAATTGCAAAGGATTTATTACCATTGGAAATGCTGATGCTATCTTTATTCAGGTTAATTTTGGAATCTCCATTAGCAACGGAGGTAATATCAGTTAAATCACCTGCAACATTAACTTGATAATCAATTTGTCCGTCTTTATTTGTAGAAGTAACAGTTGTATTCTTGCCGTCAGACAAGGTAGTATGCTTGCCTGCTTCGGTTGCTACAGCCTGCAGTTGGTCTTCAGTTGCAGCTCTGCCAGAAGTAATGCTGTCTTTATTCCAAGTAGTATTGGTAAGACCGGTTACAGTACCATCAGTACCATTAATAGTTACGGCATGAGTTCCACCAATTGTTACGCTATCCTTCAAGGAGATACCATAATTTGTTACATTAGTTTTAGCATCAGTAGTTGTATTAAGATTAAAGTTGCCATCTACAGATACACTTGTGCCTTTAGCATTTACGGTATAAACTGTGTGTCCGTCGGTTGCGGTTGATGGAACTACAGAATCGATGTTGGTACCCTTAACTACCTCTGTCTTAGCAGCTGCACTTACCTTATTCAACTGGCTTACGTTTACAGCGTCATTATTAGCAATACCATTTGCTACGCCGGAAATCTTGCCGGTATTGTCAATGGTAACCTTGTTGTTAAACTTGATGCCATCATTTGCAAAGCTGATGCTGCCTGCACCTTCGCCTGCGCCGATGATGGATTGAATGCCAGTCAATTGTTTTTTCAGCGTAACGCTAACTATATTACCATCATTGCCTACTTGAATGTTAGCATCGCCATCAAATTCAACTGTAGCGCCAGGTTTTACATCAGATGCACTGCCATTTTTAGTTTTCAGCTTCCAACCTTGGCTTGCGCTAGCAGCAGCTTCACTTACCTTCTTCAGCTGTGCAACGTTTACTGCGTCAGTATCTTCAGTACCTGCTGCTACATTGGTAATCTGACGAGTAATTTTTTTACCCTCTACAGAACTGCCTACAGAAACAGCACCATTAGTTGCCTTCCAAGCAATACCGGTTTCTCCTTCAGCAGCACCATAGCCAAGCGCGCCTGCATCTGTGCTTGCTACGCTGCCTACGCCCAGAGCAACGCCGCCTTCTACGCTTACGCCTGCACCATTGCCGATAGCAACTGCATTATTAGCAGAAATCGTATTTTGATGACCGAAGGAAATAACATTGCTTACGCCTTCGATTGTGTTTTTGTTACCCATTACAATGGAATCGGAAACATTGGTCAGTGTATTGTGGGAGCCTGCCATGAATACATCATGGCTGATATTTTCCTCACCACCGATAAGCCGGTTATCATAGCCGATAACGGTAGAATCGGTCTGTTTGGAAACAGTGTTGGCACCGCCGACTACTGCAATGGCACCGCTTTGCTTTTTAGCGAGAACAGAATAGTCACCGCCAAGAATAGCTGATCCTTCATTGGTGTTTATATTCATATCTTTATAGGCATCGGTAACCTTATTGCCGGAACCCTGAATAGTAACGCCATTAGAGTTTTGAATTTTATTTGCAGAACCAAAAATACCATTTGCTACGCCTGAATAAGGCTTATTATCAGCTATGATTTCGCTCTGAGCACCAACAATAGTTGCAGCAGCGTTAGCCGTTTTTTTATCACTATAATTAATTTTGCTTTCTGTACCAATCACAGTACCATAAGCCGCACCATTGTATGAGTTATAACCAACAGTAATTGTACCTACACGCCCGCCAATAGCTTTATAGCCAACAGAAGTGCTCTTAGTACCTGTTACAGCATTATTGCCTAAGGCAACGCTGTATCCAGAACCCGTCAAAGATCCTCCCTGTGTATATGCGCCATCACCTATTACAACTGAATTCTCATGTGCTCTTGCGTCTTTACCAAGTGCGATAGCGTTCTCTGCTACACTAGCATTAGTGCTGCGTAAGGAGGTTTTATTCTTGTCATAAACTACTGCTACGTCTTCGGTTTTAGCGTATTGGGAAAGGTCAACATTAACTTTGTAATGCTTACCATCTTTGCCATCGCCAACTAGTTCTACAGTTGTATTTTCACCATTAACCAAAGTAGTGTGCTTGCCTGCTTCTACCTTCAGATTTTCTACCTTGGTGTTGGTTTCTTGCAACTGGCCAAAGTTTACTGCATCTTTCGTTTCAGTGCCGTTTGCTACATTTTGAATTCTGCCATCCTTGTTAAAGGTAGTTTCGTTAACGGTAATAGCAGAGCCTGCAAGGTTGATTGTACCGCCTGCACCATTGATAGATTGCATGCCAGTCAGATTTTTACTGACAGAAATTGCATTTGCGTCACTAATTTCGATACCATCGCCTTCGGTATAGGTGGTATCGGTATCTGTAATAGTAGTTTCTGTGCCATCAACAGTAATGGTTGTAGTTTTCTTGTCTGTAGTTTGTGCAACATTTACCACAGAGCCAGATTTGATAGTATAAGCCTCACCATTGATTGTAATGCCTGTTGTAGCACCCTTATCAACAATAGCCTCTACCTTAGAACCGGTAGCAAAGGTTTTTCCTTCCATATCTGCAGCATTAGAAATCTTAACAAAAGTATCGTTGCCGTCAGTACCGCCACCGCTGGTAACGGTAATAGCACCATCAACTGCCTTACCGCCATTTCTCAGCAGGCCGATAGTTGCAGAATTTGCTTTGCTAGTATCCAAAGTAACTTCTTTAATATCGTTTGCAAGCAGGCCTTCTTCGTTTTTTTTGATTACATTCAGATTTTCTTGATACTCGCTAACAGGGAAAGTTGCCATCGTAGCACTAGGATCTGTAACCTTAGCTCCCCAATAGCTATAGAATTTATCTCCATCCTTTACAGTCATAAGGATTTCATTATGCTTACCATATACTTTTCCTGTATAAACCTTATCGCCACCATAATTAGTAAATACGCCAAGCTTACCATCAATAACGTACATATTACTATAATTTACCATTTCTCCATTATAAGTATATACCTGTTGGTCGCTATCCCACTGCAATTTACCATTGGAGTTTACAGTTACAAATCCTTTGGGAGAGGGATTGATCAATTTATCCGATTTTAAATCTGCATAACCTTCTTGAAATTCAACACCAGAAACATTCCAGCTAGAATCCTTAATAATGTAATTCCACCCACCAGGAATCTCAGTTCCTCCACCATTGCTAACACCAGCAAATGCTCCTGCAATCACTTCATTTTATCTATAGCCAGAATTTGTAACTATGTCAGTTTCACTAACTCTCGAAGTTACTGATTGCAAAATACCTTCCGGTTTGCTAGTTCCAGCATACTTCACATCTGCACGAATTGCATTCTCAGAAAGCGGCGTATATTTGCCTCCTGTCTCATTAATTGTAAGCACATAACCTTCGCGCACCCAATATTTTGTATCTCTATTATATACATATTTATATCCATCAAAATTCTTTGTTTGCCCATTTGAAGGTTGGAAAAGACTATTGTCCTTAAATGCAACATATTGAGACTTATTAGTCGTTGCCGCAACAGGTTTCTCCGCCAGCACATCAAAGCTTGCACAGGTCATAACACCTGTTGCAATCAGCATTGCCAACAGCTTTTTGGTAGAGCAGCTTTTGCTGCCATGATTTTTCGCGATTTCCGAAACAACAACGTATGCGTTGCGTGCTTCATTCCAGATTACTTTGAATATCTTGTTCATTCTACATTCCTCCAAATTTTTTAATATTTATCTGATTACGTGGCCCTAATCCACGCGAGGAAGCAATTTTATTACTCGACAATATGTTTTTTATTTTAAATAAAACTGTATCTTTGCGCTATTCGCAAGACATTTTATTTTCATAATAACTTTACTGCACTTTATTTTTCAGCGTTTACTGTCATGCTGTATCGTCAGCCACATGTCATTAAGTATATATGATCAAGATAAGAGGCGCTTATGGTTTACTTAATCAAATGATTATTCTCAGCACAGATATCTTATTTTTTATTATACCACCTCCTGCCGCAGGGAACAAGCGTTATTCTTGGCTTTATAGTTTAAGAATGTTACATTCCATAACAATATCACTTGACTATTTAATTGCTTTATTTGCTTAATAAGTTTAACATTTTTCCGCATTGTGCAATATATTGGAAAAAAAGCTAATATCTTAATGCTCTCTTTCCGGCACAATATCAAATAAAAGGCACAAAGCAACGTAAAACGCATACATTTATCAAAAAGATGCCGCGTAAAAAATTTCATCTGCATGCGAAAAAGAAAAATTTTCCGGATGATATGTTTTCACAAAGACATCATTTTATATCCACAATTAAGTTCCGCTGACATTTTTCAAGAAAATTTACGTCATCTCACATTTTCTTTTCGTTAAATTTTATTTCATTGCTCTCTCAATCTCAGCACCGTTTCTACAAGAGATTTTTGCAACATGTTGCACTTTTCTCTTCTAAGCTTGCCTCGCAACGCGAAACTATCCGCCAAAACGCAAAAGCCCCCGAAGCAGGACAAGCCTGCTTCAGGGGCAATCAAACTGAAATGCCAAAACGAACTGCTTTATTTTTCCAAGCTATCACAATCCAGTAAAAAATCATATATGTTCACGGTAAGAATTCCGTATTCATCATAATAGGCCGGGACAATATCCTTGGTAATGATAATTTTTTTGAAGGTATCATCAATATTTTTCAAGGGGCGTACCTCCTGCGCACGTTTCATTTCATCCGGCAAGGAATATGCAGACTGTATATAGTACCTTACTGAGCCCATATTGCAGACAAAATCAACCTCCAGCTGTTTTCTTACTACATTACCGCTGTCATCTCTCACGGCAATAGGCACTACACCCACATCAACGCTGTACCCACGCATGCAAAGCTCATTGTAGATTATATTTTCCATAGAATGAGTTTGTTCAAACTGCCGGAAATTAATGCGCGCATTACGCAACCCCAGATCAGAAAAATAATATTTTTTCGGAGTATCAATATAGTCCTTGCCCTTTACATCATAGCGCGAAGCTGCTTCAATTAAAAAGGAATCTTCCAGGCAATCCAGATACTTTTTAATAGTAGTAGAAGTAATTTTGGATTTTTTAACACTTTTAAAGGTATTTTTCAGCTTTTCATAATTAGTTAAAGAACCAATAGCCGAAGCCAGTATATTGAGCAAATCCTCCATTTCTCCCTTATTACGGATACGGTTGCGCTTATAAATATCACTCAAATAAATTTCACTCAACAAATTCTGCAAAGCGGCAGCCTTTTCGGCAGTCCCTTCACGCAGCACAACTACAGGAATTCCTCCGTAAAGCATATATTCCGCCAAGCCCATATACTTATCACCGGGATAAACACTCATAAATTCAGCAAAGCTAAGCGGATACATATGCATCTCATCGCCACGTCCGGCAAATTCCGTAATAATATCCTTGGAAAGAAATTTAGCATTGCTGCCGGTAACATATACATCCATATTCGCCTTGCGCAAATACCCGTTAAGCACAGCTTCGAAGCAATCCATTTCCTGTACCTCATCGAGCAGCAGATAATACATACCCTCATCAGCAATCCTGCTGTTAACATAAGCCATAAACTTTTCCGGATTTACGCCACGCTTTTCCTTTCCCATGGCAATAAGACTTTCACCTATCTTTTGCAAATCATCGGCGGAGTCGAAAGCAAAACGGATAATATGCGCATCATCTATACCGCATGAAAGCAGATGCTGATAAAATATGTTGTTCAGCAGATAGGATTTACCGCATCTGCGAATACCGGTAATAATTTTAATCAACCCGTTATGCTTGCGTTTTATCAGCTTGTCCAAATAAAAATCTCTGCGGATTTCCATTAGTTCACCTTCTTTAGAAGAGATTTTTGCAACATGTTGCACTTTTCTCTTCTATTATAGCCTTTTTTCTCCCTATATTCAATCTCAATGCCATTTCTACAAGAGATTTTTGCAACATGTTGCATTTTTCTCTTCTAAATTTTCCTTTCCTTCCCAACATTCACCCTTAATACTATTTCTGCAAGAGATTTTTGCAATATGTTGCATTTTTCTCTTCTAAAATTGCCTTTTTCATCCCAACATTCACCATCAATACTATTTCTACAAGAGATTTTTGCAACATGTTGCATTTTTCTCTTCTAAGCTTGCCTCGCAACGCGAAACTATCCGCCAAAACGCAAAAGCCCCCGAAGCAGGCAAGCCTGCTTCGAGGGCAATCATGTTAAACTTTATTTTGCTTTCGGTCCCAAACCGTACTTCTTCAGATAACGGTACAAGGTTACACGGCTGACATCAAGCATTGTTGCCAGCTTGCTGATATTGCCGCCGGCAGATTTCCAGGCTGCAATAAAGGCTTCCTTGTCATACTTCCAGGAGCGCTCCAAGGTTTTGTCACCGGGCAGCTTAATATTTTCTGCTTCGATGATGCTGCCGGGAGTGTGGAAGAAGGCCTGCTCGATAACACCCTGCAGCTGCTTAATGTTACCCGGCCAGCTGCAGGACAGCAGCAGGGAAACAGCCTCGGGAGAAAGGCGTTTTTGCGGCAGGTTGTGCTGTGCGGACATTTCCACCAGAATATGCGAAGCGATAACCTCGATATCCTTCACGCGCTCGCGCAGAGGCGGCACGCGCATGGTTGTATCCAGCACCAGCTCATACAGATTACGGGAGAAAAGTCCCTTGTCTGCCAAACGCTTAAGGTTGGAATCGCAGGCAGCGATTACGCGCACATCAAACATACGCGGCTTGCCGCCCTTTTCCGTTGCGGGCAGACCGTGCGTCAGCGCATCAGCCAGCTTGTCGCCCATTTCCAGCGGCAGCTTTTCTACCTCATCAAGGAACAGAGTACCGCCGATAGCAAGCTCCAGCTTGCCTGCAGACTGCTGTCCGTCCTCATTCGTACCGAAGAATTCGGCCTCCAGCTCTGCCATAGATGCGTTGTGGCATTTTACAGCAATCAACGGAGCGGCAGCGCGGGGGCTGGCCTGATGAATGCCGTGTGCCAAACGCTGCTTGCCGGTACCGGGCTCGCCCTGCAGCAGGATGTTGTGGTCGGTGCGGGCAACGCGGCTTGCCTTATGCTGCAGCGCCAAAAATTCGCTGGTTTCGCCGACCATGCTGTACAGGCTGTAACGGCTGCTGTAACCGGTTGCATGGGCGATGGTTGTTTTCAAATCCTCGATGGACATAGACAGCACCAAAGCACTTTCTACCTCGCTGCCAACCTTAATCGGCATAACAGTGGTAATATCCTCAAAGGTTCTGTCCTGAGTAATCCAGGTAATTTCACGACGCTGTGTTGCTACGCCATGCAGCGCTTTTTTGATAGGAATATGCTCGTAGTTCAGGAACACGTCCTCCAGGCGCTCATGTCCGTCCAGACGCTTGCGGCCGTTTTCGTTGCAGTATTTCACACTGCCGTCCTTGCCCAGCCAGTAAACGGTTACCGGCAGCTGTTCCATCATAATGCGGTTAATGCTCCAGGCCTCCAGCATGTTCAGATGCTGCTCGATGGAATATTTCATCGTCATCAGCAGGCTCAAAAGCAAATCATAGGGCAAATCGTTCTGATCCAAGGAAAAGAAGGAAATAATATAGCGGATTTTGCCGTTTACGCAGATAGGCGCACTGCAGGCATCGCCGGAATGGCTGTCCTTAATCCACATTTCCGGACCGAACATCAAAAAGGGCACATTATGCTCGCGCGCAATGCTGATGCTGGAGGTACCAACATCCTCCTCCAGAACGCGCATACCCTGAATATCCTCGATAATGCGTTGGAAGAACGGCATAGCATAGTTTTTGATTACATAGCCGTTTTCATCAATCAGCAGCATGCTCAGGTTGTGGATATTGAAATGCTGCTTGCTTTGCTCATAAAGACCGTCAACGTATTTGACAATGAACTCATGCGTCTTTTGGTGCGCGATAATCTCCTCGCGGCTCAGCTTGTTGATTTTGGGCATGGTTTCGTGCGGCAGATGCATAGCACGGCAACGCTGCCAGCTGTCGGCAACCCACGGATGCACGTTAGGGTCAACAATGCCCTCTTCCATAAACTTTCTGTAATAAGAAGCAAGCTTATCCTTATTTCTTCTCTCGCGAATCATATTTTATACCCTCCCCCGCTGTCCGGCAGTCGGCTGCCGTCAGCAGAACTTTTATTTATAAACCTCGCCGTTCGTAATCAACACCCGGCGTGCTCCATAATAGCGTTGTTTCCAGTAATCGTCCTTCAGCGACGAAAGCATTACACCCTTGGACGAGGATGCGCTCCAAAATTGTCCGTCACCGGCATAAATACCCACATGCGATGCGCCTGCGGCATAGGTGGTAAAGAATACCAAATCGCCGGGCCGCAGCTGCTTCTGCGTTACAAAAATCCCCTGTAACGCCTGCTCGTCTGCCAAGCGTGGCAGCTTGGCCTTGCAGTCCTTAAATACATGCTGCACATAGCCGGAGCAGTCAAAGCCCTTAGTCGTAGTTCCGCCGAACACATAAGGAACACCCTTGTATTTGGCGGCACGGCTGACGATTTCCCTGCCCTTAACCTTGGGGATGCCCTCCTTAGTAAAGGCCTCCCAGGTCAGCTTCTGATAGGTTGCATCATTCAGCTCGCCGTCTGCCTTCAGCTTGTGCTGCTTCTGGAAGCTCTTCAGCGCGCTGCTGGTAGCCTCCGTCATGCGTCCGCTGGGGCGTTCGTCACTGAAGCCCAGCACCTGCAGCTTTTGCTGTGCCACCTTCAGGCGCCAGTTGCTTTGCTGCACCTGCACCTTGGACTGCTGCTTTTCCTTAGTTTTTTTAGTCTTTTTCTTTGCAGTTTTCTTCGCCTTTCTCTCAGGCTTTGCCTGCTTGGGCGCCTTCACCTCGGCAGCAGGCTTGGCTGCGGTATCGGCTTTGACGGCAGCAGGCTCCGGCACCGCCTTCACAGGCTGCGCCTCGCTTACGGCCGGCGGCGTTGCCACCGGTGCCTTATGCGGTTTGTTGCTGACAATAGGCGCTGCAGCCTGTGCCTGCCATGGCAGGCTGCAGGCCAGCATGATTACGGTCAGCATGGAAGCCAGCTTCTTTTTCATCTTCATCAGCCCCGCTCAAATGCAAAATCAAAAATTAATTGTGGTTATATACGTCCCAGCTTTTCAGCTTGCTGAGCTGAGCAATACTGTAATCAATATCGCGCAGCAGCCTTTGCTTGTCATGCGGCAGTGTTGCTGCCAGCTGAACGTAGTTCGATACATGGTTGCTGCGGAAAAGGCAGTGCCTGTCCGCAGGCAAATCTATATTTTCTATTATCAGCTTCAGCTCACGCATCAAGCCCGCCGGTGAAAGAGGATTGAACTTGCCTGCCTCGTACTGGTCCAGCAGCTCGCTGCCGCGGTACAGCATCAGGCAAAGTGCGCTCAAATGCGTCGGCTTGATAATATTAATCGCCTTGGCAGTTGCCAGTGCGTGGCGTTCGCTGCCCTCTGCGCCTGCCAGGCCCAGAATAATCATCATGGAAAGCTTCATGCCGCTGGCGGTAACTCTGCGTCCCGCTTCTACCGCCTGTTCGCCGTCAACACCCTTGTTGACAGCCTTCAGCGTAGCGTCGTCGCCTGTTTCCATGCCGTAATACAAAAGCTTCAGGCCTGCTTCCTTTAGCTGGCGCAGCTCCTCCTCGCTCTTGCGCAGGATATCCTTGGGCGCAGCATAGCTGGCAACTCGCTGCAGATGTGGAAACTGCTCGCGCAGCACCTGCAGAATCTTCAGCAGCTTGGCCGTGGGCAGCACCAAAGCATCGCCGTCCGCCAAAAAGACGCGGCGCACCTTGTTCTTGCCGTAATGGGCCGCCAGCGCTATCTGACGGGAAATTTCTTCATCCTTTAAAATCTGAAAGGGAACACCTCTGTACATGTTGCAGTAGGTGCATTTATTATGTGCGCAGCCGCGCGTAACGCGCAAAATAAAGCTGCGTGCCTCACTGGGAGGTCTGAATACTGGTGTGTCATAAGAATCAAAAAACATTTCTACTATTCTACCTCATTTTACTTTGATTGATTTGGCGCCAGTTTGAGATCTCAGAGATTTTGTAAAGTATAGTACACTTTAATAATATTATACTAGATTTTTCACCATTTGTAACGTCTAACTGAAAACTTTTTGTTACTTTTTTTACAGAGATTTTGTGAAACATTGTCAGAGTGTAAAATAAGTGTGATTTTCCACGCCTGCAGGCAACGGCAAGGGTGCTTTGGCAGGCAAATTTACGCATAAAAAAGCACGCCGGCGGCAAATGCCGGCGCGCTAAAAGGCAGACGCCTATCATACCATATTACTTTTTTCGGTAAGCATAACGCTTTACAGCATCAGCTTATCATTTGCGTTTTCTGCGCAGGAAGAAGAAGGCAGCGCCACCGATGATAATTACGCCGCCGATAATCGTCAGCAGGCCAAAGCCGTCATCGTCATCCTCATTTTCTTCCTCATCCTCGGCAGCAGGCAGCTCTGCCGTTCCCACAGCCACCGGCCATTGGCTCTTCAGCTCGCCATGGACTGCCGTAACGGTAACCACGCCGTCAGCCTTGCCGATCAGCTTACCATCTTCTATAACGGCAATTTTTTCATCACTCACGCTCCACTCCGGTGTCACACCGTCAGCCTCGCCCACAACGTAGGCCTCCAGCTTCAGCGCCTCGTCTATTCCCAAGTGCGCCGGCAAATTCGGAGCCTCCAGCTTCGGCTCATAGGCGGTAATCTGCGTCATAAAGGCCTTTTCGCCCTTTTCCAGCAGCAGCTTGCCGGTAATTGTCGCAGTTCCCGGCTTCACAGCCAAAAGCTGCACATCGCCGTCCACCTTTACTATATCACTGTTAGAAGAACGCAGATCCGTTACATTATAGCCTACGCAGCCCGGCAGCGAAGCAACTATGCGTGTACGCTCGCCCACCTTCAGGCTGGCCTCCTCCGGAGCCACCGTCACCAGCGGGCTAAGCTCGGAAGCTGCAGTTGCAGGCATGTCGGGCGCATCCTCGTCACCTTCAAGCTCGCCGCTTTCGATTGCAGGGCCTTCCAGCTCATCTTCCTCTACGAGCGGTGCTCTTTTGGCCGCCAGCATATTAATCGGGTCACCGTAAATAAGGCTTACCTCATCCTCCTTATCGTTGCGGTACACAGCACTCAAATCGGCAGCTACCAAAAATTTGGCAATAACCTTGCCCTCATCATCCAGCGCCGTCAGCTGGTAGAACCAGCCGTCCACAGGCTCCTCCGCATAGAGCAGCTTATAATCATCAGCATCCTCCGGCAAGCCTGTCTGCTTTTCCGGCAGGCCGGCAAGCAGCGCGGCGGCCGCAGCCTCGGATACATCAAAGCTGTCCTCGTTGAATCTGTATTCACCCTGAACATCAAGCGGCAGCGGTCCGTCCTGATAGGCGGTAATGCTCTTATCCTTCAGCACAAAGCGCAGCTCTACCGTATCATTATTTTGGTAATCTACCTCGGCAATACCGTCGCCGTCCTCATTAATTTCAAAAACACCGGCAGTAACGAAATCCTCCGCACTGTCCTCTTCCTCGCTGCCACGCATAACCTTCAGCTCGTAAAGGTATTTATCGTCGCCCAAGGGCTTGATATTCAGCACGCCGTTATTATACTGGCTGCTTTCGGTCCACACATAGCAGCCTGCCGTATTCTTCCAGTCATTTTTGGAGGCGGCGCCTGCCAGCAGCGTCAGGCTGCACAGCAGCAGGGTAAGCATAACAGTTACGATAATACGCATCATTTTTTCTTTCATTATGCTCCCCTCCTCAAATGCTCAGACGGAATTTGGCAGTTTTGGGATTAACGCCGTCCATCCAATACTTCACGGTATATACGCCCTTAGCACATTTTTTGCCGCTGTTGCCGCTCGCCCAGCCGTTCCAGCTGAAGGCAAAATCCTGATTGGCATTTCTTGCCTTATATTTCGTGCTGTAAACCAGCTTGTTGTTTTTATTGAAAATCTGGGCATAGCAGGTCTTGCCCGTGGAATTATTCTTTTTGAAATACAGGCGCTGGTAAACATCGCCGTTGCCCTTGCGAATAATCTTGGACGCACGGAACTGCATCTTGCTCTGCGGCTTGTAGCTGATGTTGACTGTCTTTTTAACCGCACCGCCCTTGCCGAAGCTGCTGGTCGTTACCAAGCGATATCTGCCGGGCTTCAGGTTTTTCATATCATAGCTGTATGGTACAAAGCGGAAATATTTATCACCGTCATAGTACCATTTTTTCAGCTCGCGCTGCTTCCAGCGCACAACAACCTTATTATCCTTGTTGAGCAGCACCGCCTTATCCTTCATAGGCCCCTTGCCCTCTACATAGCGCTGCACATTCAGCTTTGTACCGTTTACCTTAATTGTTGTTTTGTACTGCGTCGCCGCCCACGCCAATGCCGTAAAAGCCACGAGCATTGCCAGGCACGCCACGAGCACAACCTTCAGCCGTTTCATTTTTCCGCCTCCTAACCGCCGGATATAAAAAGACCCGGCATATACTTCTTCATTTACAGTATATACCGGGTCAATATTAACTATAAGTAACCTTTAGTTAAGAGTTGGAGAAAAAGCGCTCCAGCTGATGTCTTTTATTTTTGGCCGCCGCATCAATCTGCAGCTTGGCAAAAATTTTGTTGAGATATTGCTTAATCGTCCCCTCCGACAGCGACAATCTTTGCGCAATCTCCCTGTTCGTATGGCGTGCCGCCGCCAGCTGCGCTATCTGCAGCTCCTGCTCCGTCAGCTCCTGCAGGCCTGCTTCGGCAAAGCGTGCGGACATAATCTGCCCCCGGCCCGCCTCCATCTGCTGTCCCAGGTGCAGCGCCGCTGCCGCCGCTGCCGAGTATTCACCCTGAGCCTCCTGCTCCAGATAAGGACGCAGCAGCGCTATGTTCTGTGCCAACGGCAGCACAAGCTTATCCGCCTCAGCCATTGCCAGCGCCTGCTTCAGCGAAGCGCGGCAGCTCGTTACATCGCCTCTGCCGGCAAAGGCCGCCGCCCTTTGCACCTGCAAATACAGCAGGCACAAAAAATTACTGTAGGGACGGCATTCCTGCTCCCAGTCGGACCAGCGCACCAAAAGCTCCGTATACTGCCCTTGTGCCAGCAGGCACTGGGCACTGATATAGTTGCGGCAGGGACGCGCCGGATAAAGCACCGAAGGCTGCTGTCCGTTTCCGTCCGTCAGCCAGCTTGGGATATATTCCGGCTTGCCCAGCAATGCATAGTAAAAGCCGGCGCACATATCGGCACTATTCAGCAGCATGCTCTGCTTCCAAGGCTGCAGTTGCCACTGATGGCGGCTGTACGCCTCTGCCTTACTGCTGTAAACGCCGCGGAAAAGATCGCGCTGCATCTCCAGAAAATCACAGCAGATAGTAATGCACTCCTGCCCATGCTTTTCCGCCTGATAATACGCCTTCTGCAGAGGCATATCCATTTCGTCGATGCGTCCCTGCAGCAAAAGTGCTTCCGCCTCCGTCAGCTCGGCGGCTCCGGCACCGTGCCAGCCGCTCAGCAGATAGTACGGCGGCATACACTCCTGCATATCCTCAACCGTCTGCCGCAGACTGCAGCCCGTGTGCAAATACAGCCCCAGAACACTGGGCGCGCCGAAGGTCCAGATGCCCTGCTTGCTGAGCGTCTGCGGAGCGCCGCTCAGCAGCTTGTAGGCGCGCCGGTGATGCTCGCTCATACCGGTGATGCTGTTGAAGGCCAAAAAGCTCAGGATAACCTCCAGCTCGCCGTAATAATTATCGCGCTCACGCTGGCTGAGCGCAGTATTGCGCTCCAGCGCTGTCACGTACCATTCCTTAACCTGCAGCATTTCCGGCACCATATTCAGCGAAAACATGCGCCGCATAATTATCAGCACCGCCTGCGGATACTGCCACAAGATTTCCGGCGGACATTCGCACAGCCAGTCGAAGAGATGCTGCCTGTGCTGCGGGTGCATCGACCAGTCGCGCAGCTGCTGTACTGCAGCCAGCAGGCCGTCAAAATCACGGCCGCGGTACAGCCAGTCCAGCGCTTCCTCGTACTCCTTCTGCTGTGCGTACCATTGTCCCAATCGACGGAAGTACATTTGCTGCTCAGCCTCCGGCAACAGGCCGAAGGCATGGCGCGTTGCCTGCTTCAGCATATGATGACACCGCAGTCTGCCGTTAGCCAGCCTGATAATAAAGGCGTTGCATTCCAGCAGCCTGCCTACAGACTCTCTGCAGCTTGTGCCATAGGCATAGGCCACCTGCTCCGGTGTAAATTCCTCCGGCTGCCCCATAAGCAGCAGCAAGCGCTGCTGCTCCGACGGCAGCGGCCGCAGCAGTACATTGGCTATCATCTCATAAACGCTGCCTGTATCAAGGCAAAAGCGCTGATACCTGTCGTAGTTCAAAAAGTTAAGATAGGTAACGGAAAACCAGCCCTCGCAGGCCTCATGCAAAGCATCCAGCTGCTGCGTTGTAAGCTGCAGGCCGCATCTGCTGCTGTATTCCGCCAGCTCGTCACGCTGCAGCGCCAGGTCATGCTTCTCAAGGCAAAAGACCTTACGTCCCAGCTCCAGCAGACGGCTGCCGTCAAAAATCTGCCCTCTGCTTACCAGCAGCAGATGCAAATCAGCAAAGCCTGCCTTGCTCAGAGCAAAGAGAAAATCAATTGCCTCGCTGCTCTCCAGCAGATGCAAATCATCTATAAACCAATAGACAGGCTCCTGCGGCAGCAGCTGACGGAACAGCTCCAGTACCAGCGTTTTGGCGTTGGCATCGGCAGGCAAAGACTGCTGCAGCAGCGCAGCGCCCAGCTCCGTATTTTGCCAGCTGTGGCACACTCCCTGCCAGAAGGCCTCGGCACCGGCGCCGTAAATACTCTGGCGCAGTACCTTTTTGCCGCAGCGCTCCTGCTCCTGCAAAAAGTACTGCACTGCCAGTGTTTTACCGTAGCCCATGGGAGCAACAACCAGCGTTGTTCCCGCTGTCTGCAGCTCTGCCAAAAGCTCTTTTATTCTCTTGGAATAATATAAATTATTTCTAAATTGCAATAAGAAGTTGCACACTTTTTGAAAATTAAGATGCATA
>ENA-ORTB01000765-ORTB01000765.1-human-gut-metagenome-genome-assembly--contig:-NODE-765-length-40723-cov-6.876291_pt1 | contig 40723 bp, 32 predicted proteins | sample MGYA00241905_ERZ509174 | MGnify/ENA primary metagenome ERZ509174 (study PRJEB26280, sample SAMEA2338851) | human gut metagenome | biome: human gut; feature: human-associated habitat; material: faeces... | reverse complement strand
ACCTATACGGAAATTTTTTCTTACCCACCTCTTGACTTTTTATAGTTAGTCTTTCCATAAAAAATTCAAAAATCCTTATACACTGGACGAATATTCGCAAAAATTAAATGAATGAAAAATATTGACAGTTTTAAGAAGAAATAGTATCATTATTGTTAACTGTTCGACAGAATATATATAAAAGAACAGAATTTGTTTTTTGTGAAGGGAAAGAAAACTATGAAAATGACAAACTTCAGATGGAAGGTAGCGTGGCTGATCTTTGCTATCAGCTTTGTATCCTACATGGACCGCGTTAACCTTTCTGTTGCAACACCCGTAATCATGAAGGAATTTGGCTTTACTAAAATTGATATGGGCCTCATTCAATCCTTCTTCTTCGCTGGTTATGCTTTGATGCAGGTTCCCGGCGGTATGGTTGCCGAAAAATTCGGCCATCGCTTTACCGGTTCTATCGCCTGCGCCTGGTGGTCAATTTTTACTGCTTTAACTGCAGTAGCAAGCGGTAAGTACACCTTTGCAATTGTACGTTTGATGTTTGGCTTGGGCGAAGCACCGATTTATCCTGCGTTCGCTATGGCGGAACACAAATGGTTTAATAAAGACGAAAAGGGCAAGGCAAGCTCCTTTATTCTTAACGGCTGCTTCTTTGGTCCTGTAGTCGGTCCTGCTGTTGTAGTATGGCTGATGACAACCTTTGGCTGGCATCATGTATTCCTTAGCTTCGGTGTAGTCGGTCTGCTCTTGGCTTGGGCTTGGCATAAATATGTTACTGATGATCCGAAGGACAGTCCTTATGTTAATGAAGCAGAATTGGCTCACATCAACGAGGGCCGTGTGGAAGCAACCGGTGAAAAACAGATTGCTCCGTGGGGCAAGCTGCTGCGTTCTTCCCAATTCTGGGCTTTGGGCATTCAGTTCCTGATTACCGATTACATTATGTACGTATTCTTGGCATGGCTGCCGATGTACCTCATGGAGGTGCACAAATTCTCCTTAGCTAAAATGGGTATTTGGGCTGCTGCTCCCTGGATTTCTCTGATGGCTGTGGTTACTCTTTGCGGTCACTATTCCGATAAACTGCTGCGCAACGGCATGTCTCAGAACATGGTTAAGACTGCAACCGGTGCTGCTGGCATTCTGCTGTGTGCAGGTGCACTGTACATTTCCACCCGTACTGCTGATCCGATGATGAATGTTCTCTGGCTTTCCGTATCCTTAGGCTCTCTTGGTCTGACCATGAGTGCTTCCTGGTCCAGTGTAATCACCATGGGCGGCAAATTTGCAGGCTCTGTATCCGGTTGGATGAACTTCTGGGGCAATATCGGCGGCGTACTGGCTCCGACCGTTACTGCCTGGTTTGCAACCAACTATGGCTGGCAGGCTGCTTTGGCAGCAACTGCTGTAACCGGTATCTGCGGTGCCATTGCCTGGTTCTTTGTAAAGCCTGATAAAGCAATTGTATAATAAGAGATAAGCTATAACGCTTTTAAGACAGACACCTCGACATGCTTTAAGTATATCGGCGGTGTCTGTTTTTGATTATGCTATTTTCTTATACTGGACAAATAGCGCGATATGCTGTATAATATCCTAGAAGTTCATAACAGACAGTTCGTAACCATCCTGTCTATAAATAAAACTACGGGCGATGTACTGGCGCCGGCCGGTATTTTTTATGTATGCAAGGATTTCGTCTGTAGATGACGGAATCCTTTCATATTTTGTGGACTTTGCCCGCTCGTTATCGGGAGGAAAAAAATGAAGGTTTTAGTATTATTAAGCGGTGGCGTAGACAGCTCAACTTGTCTGGCACTGGCAAAAGAAAAATACGGTGATAATGTTCTGGCCTTGTCGATGTCCTATGGTCAGAAGCATGCTAAGGAGCTTGCAGCAGCGCAGGCTATTGCCGATTATTATCATGTGGAGCTGCTGCATATGGATTTGTCGAAGATTTTTGCACACAGCAAATGCTCTCTGCTCCAGGGCTCGGAGGAAAGCGTTCCGCACGCATCTTATGCAGAGCAGCTGAAGGAAAGCAAGGGTGAGCCTGTCAGCACTTATGTACCGTTCCGTAATGGCTTGTTCCTGTCTGCTGCGGCAAGCATTGCCTTGGAATATGAATGCAATGAGATTTACTACGGGCCCCATGCCGATGATGCTGCAGGCAACGCTTATCCTGATTGCAGCGTCGAATTTAACGAGTCGATGAATTTGGCAGTATATCTGGGAAGCGGCCGCAAGGTGCGTTTGGTTGCTCCCTTTGTCGACAAAACAAAGAAGGATATAGTTGCCGAGGGCTTGCGTCTTGGCGTTCCCTATGAGCTTACCTGGAGCTGTTATGACGGTGACGAAAAGCCCTGTCACAAGTGCGGTACCTGTATTGACCGTGAAGCAGCCTTTGCTGCCAACGGTGTTTTTGATCCCTTAGCAGAGGCTTGAAGGAGGTAAGGATAATGAAGAGTTTAAGTAACCAAAAATTAGTATTTTCCGCATTATGCATTGCTTTATATATTGTTGTGATGATTTGCACCCAAAGCTTTGCTTTTGGTCAGTATCAGATTCGTATTGCTACTGCGTTGTATGGTCTGAGTGCTATTTTCCCGTTTCTGATTCTGCCGTTTGGCTTGGCAAACGTTGTCAGCAACACGGTGATGGGCGGTCTTGGTCTGCCGGATATTATCGGCGGGTTCATTGTGGGTATCGTAACGACCAGCATTATTGTGTTTGCTAAGCGTCGTGGCTGCGGCAACTGGATTATCTGGGCTGCGGTTACCTTTGTACCGGGACTTGGTGTTCCTGTATGGTTGAGTGTACTGCTGGATATTCCCTATCTGGTGCTGGCAAGCAGTCTGCTGATTGGTCAGTGCATCTGCGGTATTGCCAGTGTAATGCTGGTTACCGCATTGGAACGTGTGGGAGCAGGTAAACTGTTTGCATTTGATGGAGGTAGACAATAATGACAAGTGGCAGAAGTAAAGAAGAATTACAGGGTGTAAGCCTGTTAGGCAATAAAACTGCTTATAAAAGCGATTATGCGCCGGAGGTTCTGGAATCTTTCCCAAATAAGCACCCGCAAAATGATTACTGGGTTAAATTTAATTGCCCGGAATTCACCAGCCTTTGTCCGATGACGGGACAGCCTGATTTTGCGACCATCTACATTTCTTATGTTCCGGATGAACGTCTGGTAGAAAGCAAATCTCTGAAGCTGTACCTGTTCAGCTTTCGTAATCACGGTGATTTCCATGAGGATTGCGTAAACATCATTATGAAGGATCTTATTAAGCTGATGGAGCCTAAATATATTGAGGTTTGGGGCAAATTCCTGCCGCGCGGCGGTCTGTCCATCGATCCGTATGCCAACTACGGCAAGCCGGGAACCGAATGGGAGCAGGCTGCAAAGAAGCGTCTTTTCATGCATGATATGTATCCCGAAACAGTTAATAACAGATAAAAAAATTTTGAGCTGTTGCGTAATGCGGCAGCTCTTTTTTTGTGCTTTGTGAACAAATCAGCAGAAAAAAACTATTTTTAGACAGTTTAAGTTAGCGATAGCTAATCAAAGACTGATTTTAACAAAAATTTTTCGATAAACACTAATACAGCACTTTATTTCTTAATTAGAGTATGCTATAATGAGCTATAGACAAATAATTCACTTATTTGTATTGAATCTGTGGGACACGAAAAGTACCACGAGGGACAAAACACGTCAAGGGATGTAACTGGTTATGGATAGTATTATTAATCTGCAAAAGAAAATTGTACCGGAGCTGACTGATTTGCTCGTACAGCGTTACCAGATTTTGCGTCAGGTGAGTCACGAAGCGCCGATAGGCCGACGTGCGCTGGCTGCAAGACTGGGACTCAGCGAAAGAGTGCTGCGTGCTCAGGTTGATTTTCTCAAGAAAAGCGGCTTGCTGGATTTTTCTTCCAGCGGCATGAGCGTAACTGATGAGGGAGCGGATATTCTTAAGGAGCTGGCGGATTATGTACGCAAGCTGCAGGATATTTCGTTTTTGGAAAGCACTCTCAGTGATACGCTGAAGATTGGCAAGGTTGTCATTCTTCCCGGCGATTCCGATCAGGAGGATGTTGTCAAACGCGAAATCGGCCGTACTGCAGCGCATATTCTCAGCAAGCTGCTGAGCGATGGCAATAAGCATATAGTTGCTGTCAGCGGCGGTACTACTATGGCAGCGATGGCAGCTAATGTTTCCGGTTCCCAGCCTAATACGGTGGTTGTACCGGCTCGTGGCGGCTTGGGTGATAACGTGGAACTGCAGGCCAATACGATTGCAACTGTCCTGGCGCAAAAGCTCGGAGCATCCTACCGTCAGCTTTATGTTCCCGACTGTGTAAGCGAGGATATCTTAAACAGTATTCTTAAAGAGGATATCGGTGTACGTGCTGTCGTTGATATTATCAAGCAGGCGGATATTCTTGTCCACGGTGTAGGCCGTGCCAGTGTTATGGCAAGACACAGACGCTTAGGCAGCGAGGTAATTGCCAAGCTGGAGGCGGACGGTGCTGTAGGCGAGGCGTTCGGTCAGTATTGCGCTTTGGACGGCAGACAGGTTTATATGACCAATAATGCCGGCCTGATGCTGCAGGATTTGCAACACATCGGCACAATCATCGGTATTGCCGGAGGTAAATCGAAGGCTGCCGCAATTTTATCGGTTATTCGTGCTTCCAGACAGGATATTTTGATTACCGATGAGGCTGCAGCGCATGAGATTCTCAAAATGGCTAAAGAGCAATAAACAAGTGAAGCTCTTAAAGTATTAATTTGTTACTGAGCACATTTGTGCAAAATTTAGATTCTCTCAGAATTAAGGAGGAAATTATTATGACAAAAGTAGGTATTAATGGTTTTGGCCGTATCGGCCGCGAGGTTTTCCGTGTAGCATTCAACAATCCTGAAGTAGAGGTTGTTGCTGTCAACGATCCTGGCGACATCACCGCTTTGGCTCACCTGTTGAAATATGACTCTATCCATGGCACCTTCAATCATGAAGTCAGCATCGAAGGCAACTACATTATTGTTGACGATCGCAAAATCGAAGTATTTGCTTTCCTGGATCCTGCAAAGATTCCTTGGGGCGAAGCAGGTGCTGAAATTGTTGTAGAATCCACCGGCCGTTTCACCGAAGCTGCAAAGGCTGCAGCTCATCTGCATGACACTGTTAAAAAGGTTATCATCTCCGCTCCTGCAAAAGGCGAAGATATTACCATCGTTATGGGTGTTAACGAAGACAAATATGATCCTGCAAAACACAACATCATTTCCAACGCTTCCTGCACCACCAACTGCCTGGCTCCGTTCACCAAAGTATTGCTGAACAAATTCGGTATCGAAAGCGGTCTGATGACCACTGTTCACTCCTACACCAATGACCAGAGAATCCTGGACCTGCCGCATAAAGACCTGCGCCGTGCTCGCGCTGCTGCTTGCTCCATCATCCCGACTACTACCGGTGCTGCAAAAGCAGTTGCTCTGGTTCTGCCGGAACTGAAAGGCAAACTGAACGGCTTTGCAATGCGCGTCCCGACTCCGAACGTTTCCATCACCGACCTGACTGTACTGCTGCAAAAAGACACCACTGCCGAAGAAATCAACGCAGTGCTGAAGGAAGCTGCTGAAGGCGAACTCAAAGGCATCATGGGCTACAGCGACGAACCGCTGGTATCCCGCGATTACAACGGCTGCCCGCTGAGCTCCATTATCGACGGCCTGTCCACCATGATGGTTGGTCCTCGCATGGCTAAGGTTGTAAGCTGGTACGACAACGAATGGGGTTATTCCAACCGCGTAGTTGACCTGGCTGCTTATATTGCTAAAAAAGGTCTGTAATAAAGGAGATTCTTATCCGTGGATAAAAAAACTGTACGTGACTTAGACGTTGCCGGTAAAAAAGTACTGGTACGCGTAGATTTTAACGTTCCTCTGAATGATAAAGGTGAGATTACCGATGATACCCGCATCACCGCATCTCTGCCGACCATTCAATATCTGTTGGAGCAAAAGGCTGCCGTTATTTTAATGGCACATCTCGGCCGTCCTAAAGGACAGGTTAAACCGGAATTGTCTTTGGCTCCCGTAGCTAAGCATTTGGGTAAGCTGTTGGGCAAAAAGATTCTGCTTGCTCCGGACTGCGTAGGCGAAGCTGCACAGGCTGCTGCCAGCAAGCTGAAACCGGGCCACATCCTGCTGTTGGAAAACCTGCGTTTCCATAAGGAAGAAGAAAAGAACGACATGGAATTTGCCGAGAAGCTGGCTTCTTTGGCAGACCTGTATGTCAATGACGGCTTCGGTGTATCTCACCGCGCACATGCTTCTGTAGAAGGCGTAACCCACTTCCTGCCTGCAGCTGCAGGCTTCCTGCTGGAAAAGGAAATCCAGTATGTAGGTCAGGCTGTAACCAATCCGCTGCATCCTTTCGTTGCTATTATCGGCGGTGCTAAGGTAAGCGACAAAATCGGCGTTATCAGCAACCTGCTCGATAAGGTTGATACCCTGCTTATCGGCGGCGGTATGGCTAACACCTTCCTGGCTGCACAAGGCTACAAAATGGGCAAGTCCCTGGTAGAAGAGGATAAGCTGGACCTGGCTAAAGAGCTTTTGGCTAAGGCTAAGAAAAATAAAGTAAATATGCTGCTGCCTACCGATCTGGTAATGGCTGCTGCATTTGCTCCCGACGCCGAGCATGTAACCGAAAAGGTGAAAAACCTGAATCAGGCTTATATGGCTCTGGATATCGGTGCGGAAACCAGCAAGGCTTATGCGGAAGCTCTGGCTGACGCTAAGATGATTGTATGGAACGGACCGATGGGCGTTTTTGAAATGGATGCATTCTGCAAGGGTACCGAGGCTGTAGCGAAGGCTGTAGCCAAGAGCCGTGCTACCAGCATTGTCGGCGGCGGCGACAGCGTTGCTGCTATCGAAAAGCTGGGTTTGGCTAAACGCATTACCCACATTTCCACCGGTGGCGGTGCTTCTCTGGAATATCTGGAAGGCAAGGTACTGCCCGGCGTTGCTGCGCTGGATGACCTGCGCCGCAAAATGATTGCCGGCAACTGGAAAATGCACAAAACCGTAAGCGAGGCTGTAGCGCTTGCTGAGGATATTGTTATGGAAACTAACGGTACCTTGAACGAGGTTGTTATTTTCCCGCCGTTCACCGCACTGGAAACTGTTGCGGATGCTATCGATGGCAAGCACGTAGGCTACGGCGCACAGGATTTGCATTGGGAAGACAAGGGTGCCTTCACCGGCGCTGTTTCCGGTGCGATGATTGCCGATATCTGCGCTGAATATGTTCTCGTTGGTCACAGCGAACGCCGTACCATTTTCGGTGAGAACGAAAAAATTGTTGCCAGCAAGATTATTGCCGCTTACCGCAACGGCCTGAAGCCGATGCTGTGCGTTGGTGAAAATCTGGCTGAGCGTGAAGCAGGCAAAACTGCCCGCAAAATCAATATGCAGCTGAAGAGCGCTCTGCGTGTAATTTCTGCAGAGGATGCAGAAAACCTTGTTGTTGCTTATGAGCCTATCTGGGCTATCGGCAGCGGTAAGGCTGCTACTCCGGAGGATGCTTTGGAAGTATGCACTCTGATTCGTGAAAAAATAGGCAAAATCTTTACACCTGATATTGCCCGCAAGGTTCGTATTCTTTACGGCGGCAGTGTTAATGAAAAGAACGCTGCTTCCTTCAACCTCAGCGGTATTGACGGTGTGCTTGTTGGCGGTGCAAGCCTGAAGGCTGACACCTTTGCCGCAATCGTAAGAAGCTTTTAATAAGACCTCGGAGAAAGCACCTGTTGCTTTCTCCTTCGTCTTTAGGAATTTGATAATGAAAAAACCAGTTTTACTAATGATTCTAGATGGTTGGGGCATTGCTCCCGCAGACAAAACAAACGCTGCGGCGATGGCAAAAACTCCTAACCTGGACAGTTATTTTGCAAATTATCCTCATACAACCTTGGAAGCCAGCGGCAAGGCTGTCGGCCTGCCTGCAGGTCAGATCGGTAATTCCGAGGTAGGTCACCTGAATATCGGTGCCGGCCGCATTATCTACCAAAGCTTGACACGCATTGACAAGGCGATTGAGGATGGCGATTTGTATAAGAACAAAGAGCTCAGCAGGGTGATGGACGAAACGAAGCAGGCAGGCAAGGCGCTGCATCTTCTGGGACTGTTATCCGACGGCGGCGTACACAGCCACATTGAGCATCTTTTGGCACTTATCTGCATGGCTAAGGTTAAAGGCCTGACCAAGGTTTATGTGCATGCCTTCCTGGATGGACGTGATGTCGGTCCGAAAACAGCTTTGGAATATATCCATGAGCTGGAAGATGGCATGGCGCAGATTGGCGTAGGCAAGATTGCTACCGTCAGCGGACGCTATTACGCAATGGACCGCGACAAGCGCTGGGAGCGCGTGGAGCGTGCCTATAAAGCACTGGTGCTGGGCGATGGCGGCAAGGCTGCAAGCGCTGCTGCCGGCGTAGAAGCATCCTATGCCGCAGGTGTAACGGATGAGTTTGTTGAACCCTTCACTGTTGACGGCGTAGATGGCAAAATCACTGCCGGGGACGGTGTGATTTTCTTCAATTTCCGTCCTGACAGAGCACGTGAAATTACCCGTGCGCTGCATGATGAGGACTTCCCGTATTTTGCACGTCCCGAGGGCGCACGCCCTGTAAATTATGTGTGCATGACGCAGTATGATGCTACAATTACCGCACCGGTAGCCTTTCCTCCGGAGGAGATTAAGGATACATTGGGTGAGGTGTTGGCACAGCATGGACTGCACCAGCTGCGCATTGCGGAAACCGAAAAATATGCGCATGTAACCTTCTTCTTCAACGGTGGTGTGGAAGCTCCGAATGCTAATGAAGAGCGTATTCTGATTCCTTCGCCGAAGGTTTCAACCTATGATTTGCAGCCGGAAATGAGCGCCGAAGAGGTTACGCAGGCACTATTGGCAGAGCTGGATAAGGATAAATTTGATGCGATTATCTTGAACTTTGCAAATCCGGATATGGTTGGTCATACCGGTGTGCTCAGCGCTGCGATTACCGCTATGGAAAAGGTTGATGACTGTGCCGGACGCATTGTACGCAAGGTGCTGTCCCTTGGCGGCAGTGTGTGCATTACCGCGGACCACGGCAATTTGGAGAAGATGGCCGAAAGCGACGGTTCTCCGAACACCGCGCATACCACTAACCCTGTACCGTTTATTTTAGTAAGCAAGGAGCAGCACAAGCTGCATAACGGCATTTTGGCCGATATTGCACCGACGCTGCTGCAGCTGCTTAATATTAAACAGCCTGTCGCTATGACAGGTAAAACTTTGATAGACTAATCATGAGGTGATAAGAAATGGCAATGATTACCGAAGTTTACGCTCGCGAGATTCTGGATTCCCGCGGCAATCCGACCGTAGAAGTTGAAGTATGCCTGGAAGACGGCGCTATGGGACGCGCTGCTGTTCCTTCTGGCGCATCTACCGGCGTACACGAAGCTGTAGAGCTGCGTGACGGCGACAAAGAGCGTTACCTGGGCAAGGGCGTTACCAAAGCAGTTGATAATGTTAACGACATTATTGCCGAAGCAATTATCGGCTTGGACGCAACCCGCCAAACCGAAATTGACGAGCTGCTGGTTCGCCTGGACGGCACTCCGAACAAGGGCCGCCTCGGCGCTAACGCTATCCTCGGCGTTTCCATGGCTGTAGCTAAGGCTGCCGCTGCTTCCGTAGGCCTGCCGCTGTACCTGTACTTAGGCGGTGTTGCTGCCAAAGAGCTGCCTGTTCCGATGATGAACATCTTAAACGGCGGCGAGCATGCAGACAACAACGTTGATATTCAGGAATTCATGATTATGCCGGTTGGTGCTAAATCCTTCAGCGAAGCACTGCGTATGAATGCTGAGATTTATCATAACCTGAAGGCACTGCTGAAGGAAAAAGGCCTGAGCACTGCTTTGGGTGATGAAGGCGGTTTTGCACCGAACCTGAAATGCAACGCAGATGCAATCGAGGTTATCCTCGAAGCAACCGAGCGAGCAGGCTACAAACCGGGTAAGGACATCGTTATGGCAATGGACGTTGCTTCTAGCGAATTCTATGTAGACGGCAAATACAAAATGACCGGCGAAGGCGTAGAAATGACCAGCGAAGAAATGGTAGATTATCTGGCAGGTCTGTGCGAGAAATATCCTATCATCTCCATCGAAGACGGTATGGCTGAAGATGACTGGGACGGCTGGAAGAAGCTCACCAAAAAGCTGGGCAAAAAAGTTCAGCTGGTTGGCGATGACCTGTTCGTTACCAACGAAGAGCGTCTGGTTCAGGGCATTGAAAAGGGCGTAGCAAACGCTATTCTGATTAAGGTAAATCAAATCGGTACCTTAACCGAAACATTCAATGCTATCGAAACCGCAAAACGCGCAGGCTACACCTGCATTATCTCTCACCGCAGCGGTGAAACCGAAGACACCACTCTGGCAGATATTGCTGTTGCTGTAAACGCTGGTCAGATTAAAACCGGTGCTCCGGCACGTACCGACCGTGTTGCCAAATACAACCAGCTGCTGCGTATCGAAGAGGATCTCGGCAAGGCTGCAAAATATAACGGAATGAAGGTTTTCTACAATATTAAATAAAATTTGACAAAGCAATACAATTGCGCTATAGTTAACTCGAAAAGAGATTGTGCAAATGTCATAGTTCGCACGCAAAAAGAAAAGCCCCGGGATTGCGCCTCGGGGTTTTTCATTTTAAGCTGACTGTGCGCTATTTTCGGTCTAACCATTTGCAAATATAATAGCTGATTATACCTGCCATATCAGAAAGAATAAGAGATTGAGCAAATTCTGCCATAATTTACCATTTTCCCGCTGGAAAGAGTCGCAGCAAATATAATATAAAATAATCTGTGAAAAAAATACTAGCTTTATAATTGGCTTTATGGTAAAATACTATGGTACAAAAATATGAGGAGGTAAGCTCTGTGATTGAAACTGTCTTGATGGTTCTTGAAGTTATCGTTTGCATAGCACTCATTGGCGCAGTTCTGCTGCAGTCCGGAAAAGGCGGCGGTATGGGCAGTACTTTCGGCGGCAGTGACGGTGCTTTTTTTGGCAAGGGCAATGATCTGGATACACTCATGGCGAAGGCCACGATTTATTTAGGTGTTACATTTGCTGTTATTACATTGGCGCTGGCAAAAATCAACGCTTAAGGCTGACGGGGTTTCCTGTTTTCCGCACTCATCATGTTACCAAGAGTGCAACCGCACTCTTAAAATTTTAAATTTTTTTATAAAAAGAAAGGGGTTTGGGTCTTGAATTTCTTAATGATCTCCATTGTTGTCGGCCTCATTGCACTCGCAGTTGCACTGATGCTGAGCAGCGCAATCGGTAAGGCTCCTGCTGGTACAGCACGTATGCAGGAAATTGCCGGTTACATCCACGAGGGCGCTATGGCGTTCCTGTTCCGCGAATACAAAGCACTGTCTGCTTTCGTAATCGTTGTTGCTATCGTAATTTCTATGTTCTTATCTCCGCTTACTGCAGTATGCTTCGTTGCAGGTGCAGTATTCTCCGTATGTGCAGGCTACATCGGCATGACTGTTGCTACCAAAGCTAACGTTCGTACTGCTGCAGCTGCTCAACATGGCGGCATGCCGGAAGCTCTGAAAATTGCTTTCTCCGGCGGTGCTGTTATGGGTCTGGGCGTTGTTGGTCTGGGTATCGTTGGTGTTGCTGCTGCTTACATGCTGTTCGGCAACATTGATATCGTTACCGGCTTCGGTCTGGGCGCAAGCTCCATTGCATTGTTCGCTCGTGTTGGCGGCGGTATCTACACCAAAGCTGCTGACGTTGGCGCTGACCTGGTAGGTAAAGTTGAAGAAGGTCTGCCTGAAGATGACCCGCGTAACCCGGCTACCATCGCTGATAACGTAGGCGATAACGTAGGCGACGTTGCAGGCATGGGCGCTGACTTGTTCGAATCCTATGTAGGTGCTATCATCTCCGCTATTACTCTGGGTGCTGTTGCATATCCCGGCGGCGAAGGCATTATGTTCGTATTTGAGCTGGCTTTCGCTGGTATCATTGCTTCCCTGATCGGTGTATTCTATGCTCGCAGCAGCAAATCCACCAATCCGCAGGCTGCTCTGAACCATGGTACCTATGTTGGCGGCGTAATCGTAATTGCTGCTGCTTACTACCTGTCCACTTCCATCTTCGGTAACACTGCTGCATTCGTAGCTATTGCTTCCGGTCTGGTTGTTGGTCTGTTAATCGGTAAAATCACCGAAATCTACACCTCTGCTGATTATGCTTCCGTTAAGAAGATTGCTGAGCAATCCGAAACCGGTCCGGCAACCACCATCATCTCCGGTCTGGCTGTTGGCATGTATTCCACCTTCCTGCCGATGATCTTCATCTGCGTTGGTGTAATCCTGGCATTCTTCACCATGGGCGGTGCTAAAGATGCAGGCATGGGCCTGTTCGGTATCTCCCTGGCTGCAGTTGGTATGCTGTCCACCACCGGTCTGACCGTAGCAGTTGACGCTTATGGTCCTATCGCTGATAACGCCGGCGGTATCGCAGAAATGTCCGAGCTGCCTCCTGAAGTACGTGAAATCACCGATACCCTGGACTCCGTTGGTAACACCACCGCTGCTATCGGTAAAGGCTTCGCTATCGGTTCCGCTGCTCTGACTGCTCTGGCTCTGTTCTCTGCTTATGCACACACTGTAGGCCTGAAAGCAATCGACCTGCTGAACCCTGTAACCCTGATCGGTCTGTTCATCGGTGCAACCCTGCCGTTCGTATTCGGTGCTATGACCATGGAATCTGTTGGTAAAGCTGCTTACCAGATGATCGAGGAAGTTCGTCGTCAATTCCACGAAATCCCCGGCCTGCTGGAAGGCAAAGCTAAAGCTGACTACCAAAAATGCGTAGACATCTCCACTGCAGCTGCTCTGCACGAGATGATTATGCCTGGTGTTATCGCTATCGTTGCTCCTCTGCTGGTTGGCTTCCTGTTCGGTACTGAAGCTCTGGGCGGCCTGATTGGCGGCTCTCTGGCTTCCGGCGTACTGGTTGCAATCCTGATGGCTAACGCTGGCGGTGCATGGGATAACGCTAAGAAGTTCGTAGAAGCTTCCGGCCGTAAACATACTCCGGTGCATGATGCAACCGTAGTAGGCGATACTGTAGGTGACCCGTTCAAAGATACTTCCGGACCTGCAATGAACATCCTGATCAAACTGATGACCATTGTATCCCTGGTATTTGCTCCTGTACTGGCAGCAAATGGCGGCATCCTGCTTGGCCTGTTCAAATAATTTTATAGTTAAGCTATATTCACGCTGCTGCAGCATTAGCTGCAGCAGCTTTTTTGTTGTGCTTATGCTGTAATACAGCTTTTTGATAAATTTATACATTTGTAGGCAAATGCTTTTTGCTTTAAAATACAAGTGTAACAGTAAAGCAAAATTCAAGTAAAATCAATAACAGATTAACAGAAAAAAACTTGCGCTAAATGTTGATGCATGGTATAATGCAACTATCAGCAAGAAAAAGATGTGGTTTTCTTACTGATTACTATTGCTTTATAAATCATTGCTATGGAAAAACCGGCAAAGGATGACAGAGGAAACAAGGCAACTCTTGAGCGGAATTTGTTGGTAGCTCCGGAAGGTGATTTGTAAAAATATAATATTAGCAGTCTGATAATACTGCTACTTCCTGAGGAGGAAACAACAATGAAAAAATCCTTAGTACTCGCTATGGCTATGGCACTGGGCGTAACCGCTTCTGCTTATGCTGCAAATCCGTTCTCTGACGTACCTGCTGGCCACTGGGCTTATGACAGCATCAACAAACTGGCTGCTGCTGGCGTAATCGAAGGCTACGGCGACTCCACCTTTGGTGGCGACAAACTGATGACTCGTTATGAAATGGCTCAAATCGTTGCTAAAGCAATGGCAAAAGGCGCTAACGTTGACAAACTGGCTGCTGAATTCGCTGACGAACTGGACAACCTGGGCGTTCGCGTTGCTGCTCTGGAGAAAAAAGCTGACAACGTAAAAATCACCGGCACCATCAAAGCTTCCTATGCTTCCTATGATGGAGACAAACTGGGTACCACTGGTGATCCTGCTCGTGCAACCAATCATCAAGGTCGTCTGCGTTCCGATATTTGGGTAAAAGGCGATATCAATGATGACTGGACCTACAGCGCTATGTTCCGTAACCAACAATTCTTCACTGGCGAAGATGAAAACAAAGGCGAAGAAGATGTTGCTTTCCAACGCGCTTATGTAAATGGTCGTGTTGCTGGTCTGGCTGTTCAAGCTGGCCGTTACAACAAAACTGATATCACCGGCGGCAACATCCATGATAACCGTATGGACGGCGTTCAAGTTTCCTACGGCAAAGACGTTAAACTGACTGCTGGCTATGGCAAAGCAACTGGCGTTAAAGTAGTTGAAGGCAAAGACAAAGACTTTGCTTATGCAGAACTGGGCGCTAAACTGGGTGCTGTAGATGCATTCGCTGGCTACTACAAATTTGACAACCTGCTGAAAGCTGCTGATGACGATGCTATCTGGACTGTAGGCTTGGGCTTTGACCTGGCTAAAGACCTGAAGCTGACCGGTACTTATCTGAGAAGCGATGTTGATGCTGTAACTGTTGACAATGTTAAATACAACGATGTTGACAAAGATGGTTATGTAGTTGCTATGGCATACAAAGGTGCAAAAGCTGCTAAAGCTGGTTCTTGGGGCCTGAACGCTTCCTACTATGATCAAGGTGCAGGCACCGTTGTTGCTCACACCATGGATGGTATCTACTTCGATGAAGGCTTCAAAGGCTACAGCGTAGGTGCTAACTATGCACTGGCTAAAAACATCGTAGCAGGCGTAACCTACTATGATCTGGAATCCAAAGAAGCAAAAGGCACTCCGGACGCTCAAACTCTGTGGAGCCAAGTAGTATTCAGCTTCTAATTTGACTTTACGTCAATCCGCTGAAAAGCAAAAAATCGCATATGCATAAATGAAAAGAGGACGGTGCGCACCGTCCTCTTTTTGCATGCGCAAGATAGCTTTTGACTTTTTTGCTGAAATACAGTACTATGTAAGTAGGATAATGTGTTTAGAAAGGTTGGTGTCTTATGAGTCAACAAAAATATATTTCTGACGAGCAGGTTGTAAAACGTGCTAATTGTGCCGTAAAAATTGCATTAGAAAAGAAACGTGCTATGGATGTGCCTATTTTTACATATGATAGGGAAACGCAGAGTATTTGTGTAATTGGCAGTGATGGTAGCAAAACTCAGGTATGTGGGAGATATAATCATGGACGCTATAGCGAAAGAGTCAAATAAAAAGCCGGAGATAATTGTTTTTGCTGGACCAAACGGTTCCGGTAAGAGTACTTTTACAGATTTATTAAAACCACCTGTTGACTATATTAATGCTGATGAAATCAAGAAAAATTTAAAATGCGATGATTTGACTGCAGCGCAAATTGCTGAAAAGCAGAGAGAGGATCATTTGAAAAATAGAGAGGACTTCTGTTTTGAAACAGTTATGTCTACACCTAGAAATTTAAATTTGTTGCAACGAGCTAAGGAAGCAGGTTATTTTATACGTTGTTACTATATTTTAACTGTTGACCCTTTTATTAATGTTTATCGAATAAAATCTCGTGTCGCAGAAGGTGGACATGATGTGCCGGTCGAGAAAATAATAGAACGCTATGATAAGGCTTTGGCTCAGGTTTGTGATGTTGTTCATGTTGCAGACGTTTGTCATATATATGACAACTCGACAGAGCAACCTTTTCGTATTTTCAAAAAACGCAAGAGTGAGGAATTCTTTGATGTTTGCGATGAGTGGCATCAAGAAGATATTAAGCTTTTAACTGGTAGCGAAAATATGCAGTATAAGAACTTAAATAAATGAAAAGAGGACGGTGCGCACCGTCCTCTTTTTATCTACATTCCGATGTATAAAACCTTTCAAAAACACCAATTTACATACATTGCAATGTATGTAGTTCGCAAAAAAACGCATTTTTCTGCATCGCAATGTATGAAGTTCTTGCAAAATCAAAGCATGCTGTAATCAGTATGCTTTTTTTATGATATAATATAAATTAGTATAGAATAATTTTGAGGTGAAGCTTGTGCGGATAATTGAAGGTGCAGAATCATTTCTGCTGGAGGGAAAGAATAATAAGGCAGTGTTGCTCTTGCATGGTTACACCGGTGCGCCGTCGGAAATGCGTCCGCTGGGTGATTATCTGCATGCGCTTGGTTATACTGTGAGCTGTGTGCGCCTTCCCGGCCACGGCACGAGCATCAAAGACCTGGAGGCAACCACCGCGACGGATTGGTATGCTGCTGCTGAAGCGGAATGCCTGGAGCTGCTGGCGCGCTTTGACAGCGTTTATGTGGCAGGCCTGTCGATGGGTGGATTGCTGGCTATCAAGCTGGCAGCAAAGCTGCCGGTGAAGAAGGCTGCTTTTATTTCGGCACCTATTTTTGTGCAGGATAAGCGTGCGCCGCTGTTGGCGTTCTTGCGCTTTTTCATCCACTACCTGCCTAAGCATAAGAAGAATTATCAGGAGCTGCAGGAATATTGCATCTCCTATGCCAAAATGCCGACGAAGCCGTTGATGAGTCTTTTTAAGCTGCTTAATGAATGCAAGAACCAGCTGCTGGCGGAAATCAAAATCCCCTGTTTGATTTTGCAGTCGAAAACAGAGCATACCGTGCAGCCGCGCAGTGCCGAATATATCTATAACAAATTAGCTGCGGCCAGCAGCAGAAGATTAGTCTGGTTTGAGCACAGCGGGCATATTCTGACACTGGACCGCGAGCATGAGGCAGTTTTTAAGGAAATCGCCGATTTTTTTGCTGAATAAAAGGATATTGAAGGGTAGACGAAGAAATATGGATAAGTCATTGTTGAATAATAACGAATACAGCTGGTGCTTTGCCTGTGGCAAGGATAATCCCAGCGGGTTACATATGCGTTTTGAAATTGACGACGACAAGTGCACAGCGTATTTTACGCCGCGCCGGGAGCACCAAAGCTATCCCGGACGTATGCATGGCGGTTTAGTAGCAGTGCTGCTGGACGAGGTGACGGGCAATTATCTTTTTGCCAAGGAGGGCAAGCCTTCCTATACGGCGAAGATTGAAATCCGCTACCGTCAGCCGTTGGCGATAGGTGAAGAGGTTGTCTGCACCGGGCGCGAACTGAAGCGCAAGGGGCGTATGGTTGAAATGCAGGGAACTATCTGCAAAAAGGATGGTACGCTGTTGGCGGAATGTCTGTCGAAGATGATGATTGTGGATGAAACGCCGCAACCGTCGCGCAAGCTCGCCGCAGGCGAGGGTGAAGAAGAATAGAGGTAAAATTATGCAGACGAAGGATGTACGTGAAAAAATATTAAATTTTATGCGTGAAGAAAGCTATGCACCGATGACCTCGGAGGAGCTGGTGGATGCGCTGGGGCATGATGTTAATCCCAACAAGTTTTGGGACGAGCTGCTGGCGCTGGAGCAGAACGGCGAGATTATCAAAACACGCTTTGAAACATACGGCCTGCCGGAGAAAATGGGCCTGGTTGCCGGACATTTTCAGCTGACGAGCAAGGGCTTTGGCTTTGTTATTCCGGATAACAAGGGCGACAGACCGGACGTGTTCATTCCGCCGCGCGCTTTGCATGGTGCGATGAACAATGACCGTGTGCTGGCGCGTGTGAATAATGCGGCGCAGGGCAAAAAGCCTGAGGGCGAAATCCTGCGTATCATCACGCATGCTAATAATAAGGTAGTAGGCGTTTTCCATCAGACCGGTGATTTTGCCTTTGTAACGCCTGACGACAAGCGCATCGGTCAGGATGTATATGTTATGCGCAAGCACTTTAACGGTGCGAAGGATGGTCAGAAGGTCGTAGTAGAAATTACCGAATGGCCGCAGGAGCACCGTAAGGCCGAGGGCAAGGTTACCGAGGTTTTGGGCAACATCGGTGATGTGGGTTTGGAGATTCTGTCGATAATCAAGCAGAATGATCTGCCGCTGACCTTCCCGGATGAGGTGCTGGAGGCTTCGCGCAAGGTGCCGAAGTCTATTAAAAAGGGCGAGCTGGCAGGCCGCCGTGATCTGCGTGAACGCACTGTCGTAACCGTCGACGGCGAGGATGCTAAGGACTTGGATGATGCTGTTTATGTAGAGCAGATTAACGATAACGAATACCTGCTGGGCGTTTATATTGCGGATGTCAGCTATTATGTTACGGAGGACAGCGTGCTGGATAAGGAAGCAAGAGAGCGCGGCACAAGCGTTTATCTTGTCGACCGCGTACTGCCGATGCTGCCGGAGCGTCTGTCGAACGGTATCTGCAGCCTGAATGCCGGTGAGGACCGTTTGTCCATGGCCTGCGAGATGCATATCGACAAAATGGGCAAGGTGCTCAGCTACGAGATTTTCCCGGCGGTTATCAATGTACGTCACCGTTTGAGCTACAATATTGTGCGTGCAATTTTGGCAGGCGACAAGGAAATGTGCGACAAGTATGAGGACATTTTGCCGATGATTGCCCGCATGGATATTCTGCGCCAGATTTTGCATGACAAGCGTGCGCGCCGTGGCGCAGTAGACTTTGATTTGCCGGAGCAGAAGGTTATTCTGGACGAAAAGCTGCACCCGATTGAGATTGTGCAGCGTATCCACGGTAATGCGGAGTCGATTATCGAGGAGTTCATGCTGGCGGCCAACGAAACAGTTGCGCAGCACATGTTTAATCAGCACTGGCCGTTCATCTACCGCGTGCATGATATTCCGAACGAGGAAAAAATGCAGGAGTTCGCCAAGCTGCTGGCAAACTTCAATATTAAGTTTATTCCCAAGGAAGAAACGGAGCCGAAGGATATTCAGCAGGCCGTGAAGGAAATCGCCGGCCGTCCGGAAGAACGATTGGTAACTACGGTAGCGCTGCGCTCCATGAAGCAGGCAGTTTATCAGACGGATAATATCGGACACTTTGGCCTGGCGGCGAAGTATTATACGCACTTTACCTCGCCAATCCGCCGTTATCCGGACCTGATTGTGCATCGCCTGCTGCGCGCCTGGATGACAAAGCCCACACTGAAGGAAGCAGATGCCGAAAAGCTGGGCGATAAGCTGGACGTTATTGCCGATCATTCCTCTATTCGCGAGCGTGCGGCAGCGGATGCGGAGCGTGCAACCGTTGACCTCAAAATGTGCGAATATATGGCAGACCATATCGGCGAAGAATTTGACGGCGTTATTTCCGGCGTAACGGCCTTTGGTATGTTCGTTGAGCTGGAGAACGGCGTAGAGGGACTGGTGCATATTTCCAGCCTGATGGATGATTACTACGAATATTACGAGGAGCGTTATGCCCTCGTAGGCACGCACAGCGGTCACACCTATCGCCTGGGCGATAAGGTGCGCATTGAGGTGCTGCAGGTAAATATCAGCGATGTAAGCATTGACTTCATCATGGCAGGGGAGAACGCAGGCGTGCGCGAGCACATCCGCCAGCAGCTGCTGATGAAGCAGAAGCCGAGCAGCGGACGCAGCACGCAGAGCATCGCTCTGAGTGCGGAAACGCAGAAGAAAAAGCACAAGGGTGCGAAGAATAAAGAGGCCGGACGCCGCAGCGCCAAGCACGGCAAGCCTGCGCCGAAGAGCAGTTCTAAGGGCGGCAGCAAGTCCGGTAAAAAGAGCAGAAAAAAGAATAGGAAAAGCAGATAATTATGGCAGAACAAAAGATTAAAATTATAGCAGAAAATCGTAAGGCACGCCATGACTTTACCATTTACGAAACCTTTGAGGCAGGCATTGCGCTGACCGGTACGGAGGTAAAGTCCCTGCGTGCGGGCAAGGCGAACATGAAGGACAGCTATGCGCAGGTAACACGTCAGGCGGAGGTCTTTGTGTATAATCTGCACATCAGCCCCTACGACCATGGCAACATCTTTAACCATGATCCGCTGCGCAGCCGCCGCCTTTTGCTGCACCGTGCGGAGATTAACAAGCTCATCGGCAAGGTGAAGGAAAAGGGCTATGCGCTTGTACCGCTCAAGCTGTACTTTAAGCATGGTCTGGTGAAGATGGAGCTGGCGCTGGCAGTAGGCAAGAAGCTGTACGATAAGCGTCAGGACATGGCCAAGCGCGACGCGAAGCGTGAGATGGAGCGCGCGCTGAAGGACAGGAATCGCTGATAGACGGGTGAATTCACAAATTCTTCATGCACAGTCATTTGACTTTTTGACTAAAGCATAGTAAAATATCATTGTAGCGTATCGGCTCTTTCACCGATATATTCCAATTTGGGGATGTACTGGTTTCGACGGGGGTAGGTGCGGTATGATAAGCGAGCCGTGGTTCCATCTGCACGATAATCGGTGGGCACGTTTAAATATAAACGCTGAACAAGAATACGCTTTAGCAGCTTAATCTGCTAACTGTCTCTGAGCCTCCTCCCGCGGGTGAGGAATGACAGTCAATTGTGGGATACCTTAAGGCTGATTCCTATAGGCTTTAAGGGAACCTCTTTAGGATAGCAATGTGAAGGCCCGTCGTCAGGCAATCGCAGCGCGAAACAAAGTATGACGTCTGCGCTCGGAGAAAGTTGTATGGCAATATTTTCGGACAGGGGTTCGACTCCCCTCATCTCCACCAGAAGTAGTCCAATCGTGACATTTGATTGGTGGAATAAAAAGCAGAGGATAGTGTATAACAGCACTATTCTCTGTTTTTGTTTGAAAATGATTTTATATGCATGAGTGTCGGGATAGAATAGATAATTTCCAATGCTGTTTATTATTTGCTGCAGTAGTCATTTGTGCTATAATTCTATTATAGAAGTAACGTGAAATGCGAGGATGTTAAAGCAGATGGGCAGATTTGTTAATCCTGATAAAAGCGCTTTTCAAAATGCGGTTAACGGAGAAATATATATAGATAAGAGCAGATTGATAAATAAAAATTTTTAAAGCATAAAAAAGCCTACTGGATTATATGGTCAGTAATTCAGTAGGCTTGATTTTTGGAACATGTCGGTGTTCAACCGATGAACAAAGTATAACATATAATAATGAGGTGATCGTGGAAAAAGGTGCGCGTCAGTCTTTTTTCGCTTGTAGCTGATAATTTGTGCCAAGCGTCCCGAATAATATATATAATTTAGGACACATGCTGCTCTTGTTGATGCCCTTGCTACTCATTATTCTAACCAATATGATTGACAATGACGATTAGAATGGTTAGAATATGGGTAGAATAGAACTGAGGAGTGAGCAGAATGAGATTTCGGAAAACAGAAATAGTTGAATTAAAGTCTATCGTGATGGATGATATCAAAAAAGAGATTATTGCTTTTGCCAACTGTGACGGAGGCACGATTTATGTAGGTGTGGCAGACGATGGCACAGTGTTGGGAATTGAAAATGCGGATAAATGTGCCTTGCAGATTTCCAATATGGTACGGGATGCCGTAAAGCCGGATGTTACTATGTTCATTCACTATGAAACGCTAGAATGTGATGGAAAAGCAGTTGTGGCCGTCAACATTCAGCGCGGCACAAACCGTCCCTATTATCTGGCAAAGAAAGGACTGCGGCCTGAGGGTGTCTATGTGCGGCAGGGATATTCTTCTGTACCGGCAACAGATACGGCTATTCGGCAGATGATCAAGGAAACCGATGGAGATAGCTTTGAGAATATGCGGTCTATCAATCAGGCATTGACCTTTGAGGCAACAAAAAAGGAATTTGAAAAACGCAATGTTGTATTTGGACAGCCGCAAATGCAGACTTTGAAAATCGTTTCCGCAGATGGCATTTATACGAATTTAGGGTTGCTCCTGTCTGAGCAGTGTCCCCACACAATCAAGGCGGCCGTGTTTGAAGGAATCAATCAGAATGTATTTAAGGATCGCCGGGAGTTTTCCGGCTCTCTTATGCAGCAACTCAATGAGGTCTACGACTATATTGATTTCCACAATCAGACACATGCGACATTTCGGAAGCTTTTGCGGATTGATACACGGGATTACCCGGAGGTCGCCGTCCGCGAGGCATTGCTGAACACGCTAGTACACCGAGATTATTCTTTCCGAGCCAGCACCTTGATCAGCATATACGATGATCGGATTGAATTCGTGTCCATCGGCGGGCTGCTTCCCGGTTTGGAACTTGACGATTTGATGATGGGTGTTTCTGTTTGCAGAAATCCACACCTTGCTAATGTTTTTTACCGCTTGCAGCTGATTGAAGCATATGGCACCGGCATGAAGAAAATCATGGGAGCTTATGCAAATGCCCTGGTGCAACCGAAGATCAAGACAACTAACAACGCTTTCAAAATCATTCTTCCTAATGTGAATTTCACTCCGAAAGCAGCAGAAGCACATAAGAAATTTGAAAATGCGGCAGCTCTGGACTTGGATTCAAATGAGGAAAAAGTTCTGCAATTTTTAAGGGAGCACCTGATGATTACCAGAAAAGAAACACAGACACTGTTGGAGGTTAGTCAGTCTACGGCTGGTCGTATTCTGAAAGCAATGGTAGATAGTGGTCAAATCAAACAGATTGGTGGAAGTCGTACCACACGGTATGAACTTAGAAAAGAGTAATTTATAACAGACAAACCACAAAGGTTTGACGCTGTTGATTTTGGTTTTTCGAGACAGGCTTGATACAGTATTTTTACGCAGGGTGAATATTGTCTGCGGCGGCGTAATCTTTTTTTTACGGAGTGAAGTTGTTGCTAAACTTTTAGGAACTTGTATGAGGCTGTAATATAAGAATAGGGATGTGGCTGTTAGTTACCTATAACAGCACGAGGATAATGTACTTTCGCGGTACGTTATCCTCTTTTTTGCTTTCAGGATGAATTTAAGCATAGGTGATGTAAAATTTTTATTCTATAGCTTTTTTATGAGAGCAATGACAGTTTCTGTCCATGGTATCGTATATAATTTAGTTATCAGATTCCCTGGGCGATAAGTTTCAGGAGGCTTTGGCAAAGGTAAAGATTTGCGGTTAAATGTTATATATGCTGATTTTAGTTTATCTTGAACCGCTTGTGTTGGAAAACACATTTAGAAGAATTATTAACCTCGGAAGCACGTGGCATATAAGCTGTATTTTGTAGTATAATTATATAAACAAAATACGGAGGTTAATACTATGACTAGAGAAATGCATATGGGCGACATTGTGCGCCATTTTAAAAGAGAAACTGTCGAAAATCCTACGACGGAATACTTATATAAAATACTGGCCTTTGCCGAGCACACGGAGACCGGCGAAAAGCTGGTGGTGTATCAGGCGCTGTATGCTCCGTTCAAAATTTGCGCCCGTCCTTACGCTATGTTTATGAGCGAGGTGGACCGCGAAAAATATCCTGCGATTAAGCAAAAGTACCGCTTTGAGGTTGTGCAGGAGTTCTGATTGCTTAGGCGATTATACCGGTGGTGCATATAATTTTATTTGCAGGAGAGAACGGAAATGCTTTATCCGATTTTAGACCAATATGATGTTGATATAAAAAAAGCGCTGGCCTACGGCTTTGTGCGGGAGGGCGCAGGGCTGACACTGCGCAAGACACTGCCGGAAACAGAGTTTTACGCTGTCGTTACGCTTGCAGGCAAGGCCTTATCCGTAAATGTTTTGGAACGTGATACAGATGAGGAGTACCTGCCATTTAACATTGCCGATAACATCAGCGGTTACGTTATGAGCGTGCGCGAGAAAGCAGAGGCTCTGCTGGAAGAAATAAAAACGCAGTGCCTGATTAAAAGCAATGTTAAGCTGCAGCTGATGGATTACTGCTCGCAGCGCTTCGGCACTGTACCCGACGCTCCGTGGCCGGAAACACCGGAGAATTTTACCTTTAAGACGGCGCGGAGAAATAAATGGTACGCTTTGTTTATGACGATTCCCTATAAAAGCCTGGGCTTAGCGAAGGCGGGGAAGGTTGATGTTTTGAATATTAAGCTGCCACCGGCAAAGATTGAGCAGCTGGTGGACAGGCAGCATTTTTATCCTGCGTATCATATGAACAAAAAGCATTGGCTGACGGTAATGCTGCAAAAGGATGCAGACATTTCGTTGGTGCAGGAGCTGTTGGCGGAAAGCTATCAGCTGGTGGAAAAATAGCAAAGGAGATTGAGCAAGTGTTACATATAGGTTGTCATTTATCCTCATCGAAGGGCTTTCTAGCGATGGGAAAGACGGCGCTGTCGATCGGTGCCGATACGTTTCAATTTTTTACGCGCAATCCGCGCGGAGGCAAGGCGAAGGCTGTGAAGCCGGAGGACGCGGCGGCGCTGAACGCGTTGATGCAGGAGCACAATTTTGCGCCCATTCTGGCACACGCACCGTATACAATGAACCCATGTGCAGCAGACGAAAAGCTGCTGGAGTTTGCGCAGATGGTGATGGAGGGCGATTTGGCGATGCTGGAATATGTGCCGGGGAATATGTATAATTTTCATCCCGGCAGCCATGTGAAGCAGGGAGCTGAGGTTGGCATAGAAAAAATAGCGGCGCTGCTCAACAGTGTGCTGCACAAGGATTTGCATACCACGGTTCTATTGGAAACGATGGCCGGCAAGGGCACGGAGGTTGGCCGCAGCTTTGAGGAGCTGGCGGCGATTTTGAGCAAGGTGCAGCTTAACGAAAAGATGGGCGTCTGCCTTGATACCTGTCATATTTTTGACGGCGGTTATGATATAGTCAACGATTTGGACGGCGTACTGGCGCAGTTCGATAAAATTATCGGCTTGGAGCGCTTGAAGGCTGTGCATCTGAACGACAGCCTGAATATTTGCGGCAGCCACAAGGACAGGCATGCGTGCATCGGTGCAGGCAATATCGGCTTGGAGGCGCTGACGGCGGTGATTAACCATCCGGCGCTGCGCACACTGCCGTTTTACTTGGAAACACCTAACGAGCTGCCGGGCTACGCTGCGGAAATAAAGCTGCTGCGTGAGCGCTTTAAAGAGTAATATACCAAGGATTTTTATAAGAGGTGAATGATAGAAATGGAAATGGCTTATACGGAGCTGAATGCGAAGCTGTGCGCTTTTTTGGATAAAACGCCCAACAGCTTTTTCGCCGTGAAAAATATTAAGGTGGAGCTGGCGGCTGCAGGCTTTACCGAGCTGCAGGAAAACAGCAGATGGCAGCTGCAGGAAGGCGGCAAATATTATGTGAGCCGTAACGGTTCGGCGCTGCTGGCCTTTGTGCTTCCCAAAAAGGATTACCTGGGCTTTCAGGTTTACGCCTGCCACTGCGATTCGCCGGCGTTCAAGCTGAAGAATAATGCGGAAATTGTGGTAGATAAAAAGTATGTGAAGCTGAATGTGGAAAAGTATGGCGGCATGCTGCTGAACACTTGGCTGGACAGGCCGCTTTCCGTTGCCGGACGTGTGCTGTGCAACGTTGACGGCCGCTTGGAAGCGCGTCTGGCTAATGTTGAGCAGGACCTGATGATGATTCCGAATCTGGCAATCCACATGAACAGGGAAGCCAACGAGGGCGTAAAGCTGAACGCGCAGACGGATATGCTGCCGCTTATCGGCAGTGCTGCGACTAAGGACGGCCTGCAGAAGCTGTTGGCGGAGGCCTGCGGCGTTACCGCAGAGCAGATTGTGGATACGGAGCTTTTCCTTTATAACAGAATGCCGACGACTACAGTCGGGCTGGATCAGGAATATGTTGCCGGCGGCAGGCTGGATGATTTGCAGTGCGTGTTTGCCGGATTGCAGGGCTTTTTGGCGGCAGAAGCAGGCGAGAGTGTGCCGGTATTCTGCATGCTGGATAACGAAGAGGTTGGCAGCGGCACGAAACAGGGCGCGGCGGCGACCTTCTTAAAGGATGCGCTGCAGCGCATCAACATGGCATTGGGCAGGGACGAGGAGGATTATCTGGTGTCTTTGGCCAACAGCCTGATGCTTTCGGCGGACAATGCGCATGCTGTGCATCCTAATCATACGGATAAGAACGACCTGACGAACAAGACCTATCCTAATGAGGGTGTGGTTGTCAAATACAGCGCTAACCAAAAATATACTACGGATGCGGTATCCGGCGCATTGGTGCAGCTGCTGGCTAAAAAGGCGAACGTGCCGCTGCAGCTTTTCTATAACCGTTCGGATATGGCAGGCGGTTCTACCTTAGGCAATATCTCTACCGCTCAGGTAGCAATCAAATCGGTGGATATCGGCCTGGCGCAGCTGGCGATGCATTCCGCCTACGAAATGGCCGGCGTTAAGGACACGGCGTATCTGGCGGAGCTGGCGCAGGCATTTTTTGCTGCCGCTGTGGCGGAGGCTGCCGACGGAACGTACTTCTTGAAGTAACAATTTAATATGCGTATATCAAAGGGCATAGCAGATGCTGGTGACAGGTCTGCTGTGCCTTTGCTATTAGTTGCGGGCGTTTCGGCGTGGTGATATACTGAGCTTAGGAAGATTCATAAGCGAAAGAGGTGATTATATGTTGCAGGCAATACGCAGATTATCTAAAACACATCTGGCAATGCTGGCAGTCTGCCTGCTGGCGGTGGGCAGCGCTGTCTATTTCTTTTTGGCGCAGCGTGCCAGCCGTCATGCGGCGGAGCTTTTTAACTATTATATGGCTAAGCAGCAGGTGTTGGCAGGAAGCGTGACGGCCGAGGAGCTGCGTGCCGATATCTGGGGCAATGTATATTTTAAAAACCTGACCTGGGATTCGCCGGAGAACGAACGCTTGGTGGATGTGCCGGAGGGACGCATTAAAATCAAGCCTAAGGACATCATCCTGCGTATAGCCGGTATTGATACGGTGCAGGAGGTGGAGCTGAGCGGTGCTTATATTCATTTGGGCTTTGATGATAAAATGCGCCTGGATATCCTGCAGAATAAAAAGACGGCGGAGGAAAGTATCCTGCCGGACGAGGTGCCTATGGAAAAGCGTCATCTGCAGATTAAGGGCAGGCTGCCGAATATTAAGCTGATTTTGCATGATACGGTGCTGTCGGCAGAATATAAAAAGCGTCACTTTATTTTGAATGACGTGGACGGCACGGCGCAGATACATGAGCATCAAAGGCTGGAGCTGCACTTAGCTGCGGGACGCTACGGCGGCAGCATTGCAGGCAAGGGACTGAATATTGACGGCACCTGCGACCTGAAGGGGGAGCAGAAGACGAATATCAATATCTGCCTGTATGATGTTATTCCGGATTCGCTGGGCATGAAAAATGTTAAGGATGCGATGACGGTGACTGGGCAGATGACCGGCAGCCTGAAAAAACCTGTGATTGATGGTGCGCTGGCGCTGAAGGAGCTGCATCTGAACGATTTGTATTTTACGAATATCGACGGCACCTACCATTATGAAAATGCGCTGATAACCTTTCAGGATGTGACTGGCAGCATTTTCGGCGGTACCTTTGATGCGATAGGCTTGTATCATTTTGATAATCGCTATTACAAAATCGATGTTGACGGCAAGAATCTGATGGCTTCGCTGGCTGCCAAAAGCAGCAAGATAAATACGAGCGTGGCCTTGAAGATTAAGTTCCGCAATGAGGGACCTAAGGGCAATAATTTGGTATACGGCAGCTTTTCTACGGGCAAGGGAACATATATGCTGGTGCCGTTTTTGAGCCTGCGTGGCAGCTTCAGCGACCAGAGCGGTGAGCTGGCCTTTAGTAATGTAGAGATTGAAACCAAGGTGGGCACGTTTGAAAGCGATGTCTTTAAGATTGTGGACGGCAGATTGCAGCTGGGCGAAATTTTTTTGGCGAACGGCGAGGGCAGGCGCATACGCGTGAGGTAGGGGGAGAATTTTTATAATAAAAGAATATACAATATAGGTATTCCTTGTGGAATCAGAAAAGTCCAGTCTGTAATTTAAAAAAATTAATAGACTGGACTTTTGTGCAAATTCCTAAATTTTTTTCAAGGTAGCAAGTGACTTTTTCAATATAGACAAAAACTGTCTTTGTAGTGTGATACACTAAAGATAAATTAGCAGAAATGTAAAATAGAGATACATTTTAGTATCTCTATTTACATACATAAAAATATAATTTTTTCAATCCACATATACCGAAAGTATATGACTCTTTCATTGTACAATAACAATCTTCAGAAGACAAGGTAATTTTGCGTGCTTAGCAGAAATAATAATCCTTGACAATTGATTCTTTAAACATTAAAATATAATTGAAAGCAAAAAGTGAGGTGTTCAGTATGTATCCGGCGCATATAAGAAAAGAAATATCTTGTGATGGTAAAGTAACTTATTCATTTCAATCTGTTGCTGAGCATTGCCGTAATACAGCAAAATATGCTAGTGAAGCATTAAAGGCAGTAGGCTTAGAAAAGACTGCTTATCTTGCAGGCTTATTACATGATTGCGGCAAACATACGTTCAGATTTAAGCAGTATATTGAAGATGCAGTTGTCAATGAAAAAGAAGTTAAGCGTGGTACTGTTAATCATACTTTTGCAGGTGTAAAGCTGATTTTAGCGAAACATGCTAAATATGTTGGTGCAAATGACTTCCAAGATTTAACTATTGAATTGATAGCTTATGCAATCGGAGCACATCACGGCTTATTTGACTGTATAAAAGATAAGGATGAAAGTGCCTTTGCTTACAGATTAGAAAAAGAAAACATTGATTCTGAGGAGGCTATAGAAAACTTCTATAATGAATGTGCCAGTGAGGATGAAATTGAAAAATTGCTTCTGGAGGCAACAGATGAAATAAAAAATCTTGCTGATATAATAGTTAGTATAGATAGCACAGAGAATTATAAAGAACCTGAAATTCCGTTTTATTATTCATTGGTGTGTCGTTTACTGACATCGGCAGTTATAGATGCTGATAGAAAAGATACTATGGAATTTGAAAAAAATGAGGTAACTAAGCAGTTAGACTTAGATTGGAGTAGGATTTTAGCGAATTTTAATTCTTATATTGAAAATTTTAAGACAGAACGGGATATAGATTTAGCACGTAAGGCGATTTCTGCTGCATGTGCTGTTGCCGCGCAAAAACCTGAAGGAGTATACAGGTTAAATGTTCCGACTGGTGGTGGCAAAACTTTAAGTTCATTGCGTTATTCCTTGGAACACGCAAAAAAATATCATAAAAAAAGAATGTTTTTTGTCATGCCTTTACTGTCCATCATTGAACAAAATGCACAGGAAATAAGAAAAGCAGTACAGGATGATAGTATTCTTTTAGAGCATCATTCTAATGTCATTGATGATGAAAACAGTGATGTCGAGGAATTAAATAAGAGAGAGCTGCTTATACAGTCCTGGGATAATCCTATTGTGATAACAACATTAGTGCAACTTCTAAATACTATGTTTTTAGGAAAAACCAGTTCAGTCAGACGTTTTGCATCTCTGTGTAATAGTGTAATTGTTTTTGATGAGGTGCAGTCTTTGCCAAATACAATGCTCACGCTGTTTAATTTAACGATAAATTTCCTTGTGAAAAAATGTCATGCAACTGTTATTTTGTGTTCTGCTACACAGCCTTCCTTTGAAAATGCTGAGCACAAATTATTAAGCGAGGTTAGTGACTTGATTACGTTGCCCTCTGAAACTTTAAAGGTTTTTGAACGTGTGGAATTAGTTGACAAGGGTTCTATGAGCATGGAAGAGTTATCTGATTTTGCTTTAGAAATAATAAGGAGCAAAAAAAGCCTTCTAGTTGTATGCAATACAAAACGAGAGGCTAAAGAGTTATTTGAGAGTTTACAGGCTGAAGTAAACGGCGTGATTCCAATGTATCATCTATCTGCTTCGATGTGTACAAAGCATAGAAAAATGATAGTAGAGTCAATGAAAATTGATTTGAGTTTACCAGATCCTAAACAAATAGTTTGCGTTGCAACTCAAGTAATTGAGGCTGGTGTGGATATTTCTTTTAACTGTGTTATTAGATTACAGGCTGGAATGGATAGTATTGTTCAGGCAGCAGGAAGATGCAATAGAAATGGCGAAAATAAATTAGAGTCGGTTTACATTGTAAATTTATTGGGAGAGAAACTTCATCGGCTTAAAGAGATTGAAACTGCTAAAAGAGCTACTGAAAGTTTATTACAGGAAGTTAAAATAAAAAAACATTATACTAGCTTGAACTCCGATGTAGCTATTTCCTTTTATTATAAAAAGCTATACTCTATGATGAACAAGGGTGAGCAAGATTTTTTTGTACCTAATTTACATAAGTCTTTATACGGATTGTTAAATCAACATGATGTTGCAGATGGTTACTTTTTGGCGCAACAGTTAAAGACAGCAGGAAAGTATTTTAATGTTTTTGATAATAATACCGTTGAAATGATAGTGCCTTATGGGAAGGGGCAAGATGTTATTAGCGAGTTGAATTCTGAGAAAGCTATGTATAATCTGGCGTATGCGGAAGAAGCTATAAAGCAAGCAACCGGATATACTGTTACATGTTATCAATATCAGATAGATATTTTAAAGAAAGATGCAGCAGTAATATATAATGATTGCTTTGGCATCTATATCTTGAATGATTCTGCTTACTATGATGATAAGCTTGGTTTAAATTTAGATGCTATAGGTGGCGAAGGAGTTTTTTATTAAGCAATGGAGGTGTCATATGCATTCTAATAATGTCGAATTTGAGGTTTATGGTAATTATGCACTTTTTAGTGATCCAATCATGCGTGTAGGTGGTGAGAAGTGTTCTTATCAGGTGCCTACATATGAAGCATTAAAAGGTATTTTAATGTCGGTGTATTGGAAGCCGACCATCATTTGGTACATTGACAAGGTGCGTGTAATGAATCAGATTCAAACAGAGGTTAAAGGCGTCCGTCCAATTAAATACACTGGTAATGGAAATGATTTGGCATATTATACATACCTGAAAAATTGCCGGTATCAAGTCCAGGCGCATTTTGAATGGAATAAGAACCGACCTGAGTTGGAAGGTGACCGAAATGAGAATAAACACCATAATATTGCAAAACGGATGATATTGAAAGGCGGCCGCCGAGATGTTTTTTTGGGAACACGCGAATGTCAGGCTTATGTAGAGCCTTGTAAATTTGGTGAAGGTTCTGGGGCCTATGATGATGTTAATGAATTGGCTTTTGGTGTTATGTATCATGGTATTACTTATCCGGATGAATTTTATTCTCCCGAAACTAAGGATTGCATGACTGTACGTTTTTGGCGACCAGTTATGAAAAAGGGTGTTATTGATTTCATACGTCCCCAAGAGTGTACTGCTACTAAGAAAATTCATCCGATGAAAATGAAAATTTTTGAAGATAAGAAGAATTTTAGTGGTTTAGATGAGTTCGAACATGAGGAAGGAGGAACAATAGATGAGTTTGTTTAATAAAGCCTATGAGACATATGAATACCATAAGTCATTAGTAGGAATGATTGAAGCCGGCAAATCGCCTTTGTTACCAATCTCTCATATTTTGAAAAATGTACAAATTGAAGCAAGCATTAATTTAAATGGCGAATTTGTAAGTGCAAGAGCATTGGATAAAAAAAGTAAAGATCCTAATGTGCCTTTTGAGCAGCCAACTATTATTCCTGTAACAATAGAATCCGGTAGTCGTTCCGGCAAGAATCCGGCAGCGCATCCATTAAGCGATAAATTAGATTATCTGATTCCTACAGAAAACAACAAGCATCAGGAATATATGAATTTGTTAGCAAATTGGGAAGCATCATCAGAATATGGCGATATAAAACTAAGTGCTATAAAAAAGTATCTTGATGGTGAAACGATTGTCAAGGATTTAGTAAGAGAACAACTTTTGGAATTGGATAAAAATAACAAAATAGCTGACAAAAAAATTAATGGTGTAGAACCATTGCAATGCATGGTGCGTTGGCGTGTTTTGGGAACAGACGTAGAAGAATGTTGGCGTGATAAACAGCTATTCCAAAAATGGGCTTCTTATTATGACACTCAGATGCAAAATAATGAGAAATTCATTATGGATCTTTGTATGATTTCTGGAGAACAAGAAATTCTTGCACCTATGGTTCCTAAAGGAATTGTAAATATGCAGGCAAATGCTAAATTGATTTCTTCTAATGATACTGCAAATTTTGTTTTTCGTGGACGCTTTACTGATGCCGAACAAGCAAGCAGTGTAGGATATTCAACCTTTCAGAAAGTGTTTGTAATTTTGCAGTGGTTGGCCAATAATTCCGAAACTAGCTTTTGCGTATCTGATAGAACTTTTTTGTGTTGGAATCCTAAAGGAAAACCTGTACCAAAGTTTAATAAGAGTATATTTGGCGATAAAAAGAAAACAATTTTTGTTCCTTCGGATTATCGCAAGGAATTAAATAATACCTTGGCAGGATTTAAAAATGATTTACCTAATGAAGAGGATGTAATTATTGCAGCTTTTGATGCAGCAACAACCGGACGATTATCATTGGTATATTATAATGAATTAAAGGCATCTGATTTTTTTGAAAGAATTAATAGCTGGTATAATAGCTGTTATTGGTATTTTTATCAAAATATCCAATCACCGTTGTTGTATGATATAGTGCGTTTTGCTTTCGGTGTTCAGAGGGGCAATGATGATAACAGCAAAGTTGAAGTTGATGATAAGCTTTTAAAACAACATATGCAGAGGCTGTTTAAGTGTCTTATTGAGAAACTACCTATACCTTATGATATAGTAATGGCATTAACTGCCAAGGCTTCAATGCCCAAAAGCTATAATAAGAAAAATCGTGAAAAGATACTTTCTGTAGCTTGTGCGGTCATAAGAAAGTATTATAATGATAAGGCCCAAAAAGAGGAATGGAATATGAGCCTTGATAAAAATAAGTTGAATCGTGATTATTTATATGGCAGATTATTAGCTGTATTTGAAAAGCTAGAGATTGATGCAATGAAGAGCCGGTACGGCTATACTGATAATGATATCAGGGAAACTCATGCTGATAAATTGTGGAATTTTTATTGTGCTAAGCCGGAAAGTGGTGCAGCGAATATTAATGGTGCTTTAAGACCTTATTTGAAATATTTGCCGGACACAAGAAAAAACTTCTATTTGGGCCTTATTGGCGAAATTATGGGAAAAATAGGTGAAACAGCTGATAAAATCCGCAATAAAAGTCTGGAACCCTGTTATTTGATGGGTTATTATGATCAGCGCAATGATTTATATATATCTAAAAAAGACAAACAAGAGGAGGATAAGTAAAATGGCAGAATTAAGCAACAAAATTGACTTTGTATTATTGGTAAGTGTAAAAATGGCAAATCCCAATGGTGATCCGCTGAATGGTAATCGCCCGCGTATTGATTATGGCAGCTATGGTGAAATTACAGCTGAATGTATTAAACGTAAAATTCGTAACCGTATGCAGGATTTGGGATATCCTATTTTTGTCCAGTCTAATGATCGCAGCGATGATGGCTTTACTTCTTTAAGTGATCGTGCATCGGCACTTATTGCTAAAAAGCTTGAAGAAAAACATTTAGCAGAAGATAAGAGCGATAAGAAAGTAAAGAAAGGTGACAAAGTTAGTCCGGAGCAGTATGCTGCCTGGACATGTGAAACTTGGCTTGATGTGCGTAGTTTTGGACAGGTATTCGCATTTAATAATAAAAAAGATAAAGAAGCAGCAGGTGTTTCAGTAGGTGTAAGAGGACCTATCTCGATTCATCAGGCAGTAAGCATTGATCCCGTTGAAGTATGCTCTTATCAAATTACCAAAAGTGTCAATGGCGAAAATAAAGATGGCAAAGAAGGAAAATCTTCTGATACAATGGGCATGAAGCACATGATAAAGTTTGGTATGTATGAAATTAAGGGTGCCATTAATGTTCAGCTTGCAACGAAAACTGGTTTTACAGATGAAGATGCTGAAGTTGTCAAAAAATGTTTATTAACTCTGTTTGAAAATGATGCTTCTTCGGCTCGTCCGGATGGCTCTATGGAAGTTGTTAAGTTGTATTGGTGGAAGCATAATTGCAAGGAAGGGCAGTACTCTTCTGCTAAGGTTCATCGTTCTGTTAAAGTAAAGCTTAAGGAAGGTATTGCAGAGGCACTGTCTGCAGATGATTATGATATTGTTGTCGATGAATTGAATGGTCTTGTTCCCGAAGTTAAAGAAGGAATGTAATATGCAGAAAGATTGGTATCAAGACTTAAATGAATATATTCGTTTGGGTGAACCCAAGCTGGAAGAAAAAACAGTTGCCTGGCAGACCGCAATTGGCTTACAGGCAGTAGATGGCCTTTCTACTTCTGATTACTTACTGGAAACGGCTAAAGAGAATATTGAAGGCAAAATCACTATTAGTGAAGCTAATGATAAAATCAGTAGTTATTATGAGGAATGCAACGATAGGAAAGCTATTGAAGCTGGAACGAAAGAAGCGGATGTTGTAGCAGGTAGGATTACTGCAATATTGGGAGAAAAAACATTTAGCTTTTCTCCTGCTTATTGGATTTCCATACATAAAAACCTTTTTGCGAATGTATTTGCTCATGCCGGAGAGGTCAGAACCTATAATATTAGTAAAAATGAATGGGTTTTGAATGGAAAAAGTGTTTTTTACGCATCCTATGATAGCATTTCTATGACACTCGACTATGATTTTAATACTGAAAAGAGATTTTCTTATAGAAATCTTAGCGAGAGTGAAATCGTTAAGCATATAGCAAAATTTACTTGTGATATATGGCAGATACATCCTTTTTGCGAAGGAAACACTCGCTCAACTGCTGTTTTTATCATAAAGTATTTGAATTCTTTAGGATATTCCATAGGTAATGAAGCTTTTGCTAAGGATTCCTGGTATTTCCGTAATGCTTTGGTTAGAGCAAACTATAATGATTTACAAAATGGAGTTCACGCTACTACGGTGTATTTAGAGAAATTCTTTGAGAATTTACTATATAACGGAAATAACGAATTAAAGAACCGCTATTTGCATATTGATTGGCATGAGTAAAAATAGTGCAGAATTATCCTGTGCGAAGTTATATGGAACATAAAATTTAACTTAGGTTCGCAACTTAAGCTAGAATGGGAAACTATAAGTTTTCTCACATCAAAATAAATTTTTGAGTATTTGAGTTGAGCTAGTTCGCAAAAAATGCTTGATTTAAATGAATAGAGAAGTAATTTGTTTTGATGCCGTCGCTCCCGCGAGGGAGCGTGGATTGAAATGAACTGATGAGCATTTTGCTGTTGATATGCCCAAGTCGCTCCCGCGAGGGAGCGTGGATTGAAATGTGAGCCGCAAGCAGTTTAAAATTTTGCATTTGAGTCGCTCCCGCGAGGGAGCGTGGATTGAAATCCTTTTTTAATAATCAAGGAGGAATAGTTAAAAGTCGCTCCCGCGAGGGAGCGTGGATTGAAATTAACATCCTGCTATATGGTAATAGCGTAGAAGGATTGTCGCTCCCGCGAGGGAGCGTGGATTGAAATGTATCTATGCTACTTTGTGAAATCTTTGTCAATCGTCGCTCCCGCGAGGGAGCGTGGATTGAAATATGGGACAACTACTAAAGGCATTACAAAACTCTCGTCGCTCCCGCGAGGGAGCGTGGATTGAAATATCTGGTGTGACTTTTTCATGGGGTAAAGCAATAAGTCGCTCCCGCGAGGGAGCGTGGATTGAAATACCTAAAAATGCAAAAGTAGGCCAATACATATCGTCGCTCCCGCGAGGGAGCGTGGATTGAAATGTTGCCAGCGGTCAAGACAATTAAATCGGTGCTTGTCGCTCCCGCGAGGGAGCGTGGATTGAAATGAAGTCGCCGATTTAAAGGCCGCCGGACTTAATCCGTCGCTCCCGCGAGGGAGCGTGGATTGAAATTTGGTGAACAGACCATACTTAATAAAGAGATTTAGTCGCTCCCGCGAGGGAGCGTGGATTGAAATTCATCTCTGAACCACTCGTTCCATATAGTCCAATGTCGCTCCCGCGAGGGAGCGTGGATTGAAATTGTCTTGACTTGCTGAACATAGCAACCAGCATATCTGTCGCTCCCGCGAGGGAGCGTGGATTGAAATCTGCCTGGCTGATGCGGCAGGCCTACCACGTTTGTCGCTCCCGCGAGGGAGCGTGGATTGAAATACCGGCGGCGAAATCAGCGCCGAAGTTGCCAACCGGTCGCTCCCGCGAGGGAGCGTGGATTGAAATCTGGCTACATGGACAGACTGAACATGCCGTATAGGTCGCTCCCGCGAGGGAGCGTGGATTGAAATGGGTACATGTTTGCGGCAACGCCTTGTGCAGCGGTCGCTCCCGCGAGGGAGCGTGGATTGAAATTCCTTAGCTTCCAGACGCTTGCAATCGATAACGGTCGCTCCCGCGAGGGAGCGTGGATTGAAATAGAGGGTGGTAATGAATTTGACAATCTTGTTGCTGGTCGCTCCCGCGAGGGAGCGTGGATTGAAATAGCTCCATTAATTGTTACAAAACCGAGCTTAAAAGTCGCTCCCGCGAGGGAGCGTGGATTGAAATGCTAGGGATGCCAAAGCAGCCGAAAGGGATTTTCGTCGCTCCCGCGAGGGAGCGTGGATTGAAATATCTGCAGGCGTGAATTTTATTTCTTTCCGTGCCCGTCGCTCCCGCGAGGGAGCGTGGATTGAAATGTTTTTTCCGTGTCCTTTGGTAATGGAATTTTCGGTCGCTCCCGCGAGGGAGCGTGGATTGAAATACGAGAAGCAAGACGCAGGAAAGAACGCCTTGAAAGTCGCTCCCGCGAGGGAGCGTGGATTGAAATTTGCAAGTCCGTAATATTTCACGGCGAAATTAAAGTCGCTCCCGCGAGGGAGCGTGGATTGAAATACGCACAGCCACAGGCTATATAATAGCGCCACCAGTCGCTCCCGCGAGGGAGCGTGGATTGAAATTTTAATAATAGAACACTAAAACAATTAGATTCAGAGTCGCTCCCGCGAGGGAGCGTGGATTGAAATCCCACAAAACCCCACTTTGCTTCTTTCTACCGCGTCGCTCCCGCGAGGGAGCGTGGATTGAAATACCAAGATTATAGTTTGCAGAAAGAGCAGAAGCTGTCGCTCCCGCGAGGGAGCGTGGATTGAAATGCCTACGGTGTATGCAACCAACGTTTGCTTATAAGTCGCTCCCGCGAGGGAGCGTGGATTGAAATCAGCAGATCATAAATGACTGTGACAAAGGCTACGGTCGCTCCCGCGAGGGAGCGTGGATTGAAATACACTCATAAGACGTTGGAACAACTGTTAGAGGCTAGTCGCTCCCGCGAGGGAGCGTGGATTGAAATGCAGAGGTCGGCAAGGTTGATACTGTAACCGGTGTCGCTCCCGCGAGGGAGCGTGGATTGAAATACTAGCAACAACGGCAATGACCAGTATTTTAACTGTCGCTCCCGCGAGGGAGCGTGGATTGAAATGTCTCACGGAGCACATACAATCACCGGCTTTCCGTCGCTCCCGCGAGGGAGCGTGGATTGAAATCCAAAATAGCGAAAACCACGGCAGCCAACTACACTGTCGCTCCCGCGAGGGAGCGTGGATTGAAATGTGTACCAACGCAAAGGCCTGAAGCGCAAAGAAGTCGCTCCCGCGAGGGAGCGTGGATTGAAATTTCCCACAAAACCTTGTCAGAACCATAATTTAAAGTCGCTCCCGCGAGGGAGCGTGGATTGAAATATCCAAACGGCAGCCAAGACACTGACCGCAAGGAACGTCGCTCCCGCGAGGGAGCGTGGATTGAAATTCATAAGCGCTTACAGCCTCGTTGTATGTTTCTTGGGTCGCTCCCGCGAGGGAGCGTGGATTGAAATTATGCTGGCGGTTATACGTTTAGGCTTAACCACAAGTCGCTCCCGCGAGGGAGCGTGGATTGAAATGCTATCGCTAACAGCTTGAAATGATTTAGTGGTTAGTCGCTCCCGCGAGGGAGCGTGGATTGAAATAAAACTGATTGTCTTGGTCAAAAGCCGATTGCAATGTCGCTCCCGCGAGGGAGCGTGGATTGAAATGCAAATTTGATGTAGCCATTCTGCTCTAAAAGAGCGGTCGCTCCCGCGAGGGAGCGTGGATTGAAATCTTTCTACGCTCACAGATTTTGCCTGTGGGCGATTTGTCGCTCCCGCGAGGGAGCGTGGATTGAAATCCTATGATATGCCGCTGGTGCAGGGAGCAGATATAGTCGCTCCCGCGAGGGAGCGTGGATTGAAATAGACTTTGCCGGCAGGCGAAGTTATGAAGCCGAGAGTCGCTCCCGCGAGGGAGCGTGGATTGAAATCCCAGTAAGGTACCTGGAGCGCAGGGGGCGAGGATAGTCGCTCCCGCGAGGGAGCGTGGATTGAAATATAAGCTGTTACCTCTTAGCCTAAAGTATTACGGCCGTCGCTCCCGCGAGGGAGCGTGGATTGAAATTCAGATATGAGGATGTCGATAAAGAATTTAAGCCGTCGCTCCCGCGAGGGAGCGTGGATTGAAATTTATATAGAATTTGAAACTTATGCTGATAATGGTGTCGCTCCCGCGAGGGAGCGTGGATTGAAATTTGTTTAAGTGCCTCCAGGAGGTCCGCGTCGCGGGGTCGCTCCCGCGAGGGAGCGTGGATTGAAATCACCTCAATGATGATGCCCTCGGTGCTGTTGCCGTCGCTCCCGCGAGGGAGCGTGGATTGAAATTACAGTCGGAAACAAATAGTCAGTGCTATCAGTAGGTCGCTCCCGCGAGGGAGCGTGGATTGAAATGCCTATGAGCGTTTTAAATTTAGTGCCGCTTATGGTCGCTCCCGCGAGGGAGCGTGGATTGAAATGCTGTGCCATTGGCGCAAGGCGTGACATGGGCAGGTCGCTCCCGCGAGGGAGCGTGGATTGAAATCACTGACATTGAGTGGGGGTGGGTCCCCAAAAAGTCGCTCCCGCGAGGGAGCGTGGATTGAAATCCTTTTTTAATAATCAAGGAGGAATAGTTAAAATGGTCGCTCCCGCGAGGGAGCGTGGATTGAAATATTTTCAGCCTGCGTTATACGCACAGCCACAAGGTCGCTCCCGCGAGGGAGCGTGGATTGAAATGGTTTAACTCTGATGAATCCGTTTACTAATTTTGGTCGCTCCCGCGAGGGAGCGTGGATTGAAATCCTTGGCCTGCCTCATCAGTACCGGGGCGGCCGGGTCGCTCCCGCGAGGGAGCGTGGATTGAAATTACCGGGTCGAGCAGGCCCATTGTCGGGCCAAACGTCGCTCCCGCGAGGGAGCGTGGATTGAAATACATTCGCACCATTTGTCCAATTCGAGAAACCTTGTCGCTCCCGCGAGGGAGCGTGGATTGAAATCTGAGCCGTAGTAATACAGTAAAATTTTTGGAATGGGTCGCTCCCGCGAGGGAGCGTGGATTGAAATCCTCGCCATACTGCACCATACCACACATATACAGGTCGCTCCCGCGAGGGAGCGTGGATTGAAATGCTAGTCTTAGCATTGGTTGCAGATGCCGTAGCGTCGCTCCCGCGAGGGAGCGTGGATTGAAATTGCGCATACGCTTCTGCCTGCTGCTCACGTTGGCGGTCGCTCCCGCGAGGGAGCGTGGATTGAAATTGTAATGCCGCCATTGCAAGCTGATACTGCGCCTGTCGCTCCCGCGAGGGAGCGTGGATTGAAATGCCGCCGCAGTAAGATTTTTGGCCGCCTCTGCCGGTCGCTCCCGCGAGGGAGCGTGGATTGAAATCTTTCTACGCTCACAGATTTTGCCTGTGGGCGATGTCGCTCCCGCGAGGGAGCGTGGATTGAAATCAATCTCTGATTTCGCCCTCGTACACCGGCGTCAGTCGCTCCCGCGAGGGAGCGTGGATTGAAATAGACAAGAGTATTTGTGTGACTTTAGTGTATCGGGTCGCTCCCGCGAGGGAGCGTGGATTGAAATAGACTTTGCCAGCAGGCGAAGTTATGAAGCCTAGAGTCGCTCCCGCGAGGGAGCGTGGATTGAAATAATCGGAGGATTATCAACAATAAATTCCGGATTAGTCGCTCCCGCGAGGGAGCGTGGATTGAAATATCTTGAATAAAGGATATCAGATTAGCAGGATTAGTCGCTCCCGCGAGGGAGCGTGGATTGAAATGATTTGCCGCCGGCAGGCACTGAAAGGAGTTAAAGTCGCTCCCGCGAGGGAGCGTGGATTGAAATGTGAACCAATCGTCAGAGTGACGAATGGTGTCAGGTCGCTCCCGCGAGGGAGCGTGGATTGAAATATCATGGTTAATTGCATCATAAAGTTTGTCATAGTCGCTCCCGCGAGGGAGCGTGGATTGAAATCTAGTGACGGGGTGCCGCTGAAAAAGAACTTGCCGTCGCTCCCGCGAGGGAGCGTGGATTGAAATGGGATTACAGATATTCGATGCTAATGGCAATGAGTCGCTCCCGCGAGGGAGCGTGGATTGAAATAAGCTGTTGCTGAACTTGTAGCAATGGTAGTAGCATAGTCGCTCCCGCGAGGGAGCGTGGATTGAAATAATCCAGCTTTTTGCATATCTTCCATTGCCCATGTCGCTCCCGCGAGGGAGCGTGGATTGAAATGCCAAGTCGAGAGGTCGGAAAATCCCTCTCAAAGTCGCTCCCGCGAGGGAGCGTGGATTGAAATGGAATCGT
>ENA-ORTB01000763-ORTB01000763.1-human-gut-metagenome-genome-assembly--contig:-NODE-763-length-40851-cov-5.053412_pt1 | contig 40851 bp, 38 predicted proteins | sample MGYA00241905_ERZ509174 | MGnify/ENA primary metagenome ERZ509174 (study PRJEB26280, sample SAMEA2338851) | human gut metagenome | biome: human gut; feature: human-associated habitat; material: faeces... | reverse complement strand
ACTCTCTGTTCTTTGGAAGCCATGCCGGCGCCGAGCGCGGATGCGTCTTCTATTCGTTGGCGTGTTCCTGCAGGCTGCATCGCATCAACTTCTTCGAATATCTCTCCGACCTGCTCAACCGGATGTCTGAAATGCCTAACGGGACCCCGGTCGAAGCATACAGAAATCTCCTTCCAGATAAGTGGGCAAAGAAAAAGCAGGGCGAATAGCTCTGCTTTTTCTTTGTCCACAATCCCGTCTCTTTAGTGTTGTCTTAACAAATAACAATAGTCCGGTCAATACGTAACCGCGGAGACGCTTACGTAAACTTTTTCAGGACTAGACAGAAAAAAACAAGGCCGATCTTTTACGGATCGACCTTGTAGATATCTAAGCCCGGCAGCCAAAAAGACTGGCCCGAAGCCGTATGACGTATTCTGATTAGAGTCTTTCGAACTTCACTGAAGGGAGTTTGGCAACACCGATGTTAGATTTGCGGGCGAAATCAGCCACCTTCACTGAGTATGGACTTGCTGAAGACGTGCCGAGTTTACCGACTGACGTACTGATACTGATAGTGCATTTACCGGAGATAGCGAAGCCGTTGCCATCTTTGAAATTGAATGTTACATCATATTTCTCACCTGATTTAGCGAACACTACTGAACCAGAATGAGGAACAGCATACGCGGTAACACCCTTAGATGTGTTATGATAGTAGATTGTCGGAATCAGTCTGACCCTACCGTCATCTGTATCTTTCAATGCACCAGGAATAAAAGTATTCGGTACAAGATCAGCATTATCAGCTATACAAGGATATGTTCCTGAAAGATCAAGTGTAGTAAGATCCGCATAATCAGTATAAATACCAAGAGCAAGAACATCCTGGCCATCAGAAGTAGGACCTGTAAAATCAACCAGGGCCAATGCACATTCTTTTACTTTTTCCATCTCATATATTGTTGCCTTCGCACTTGTAAATACAGGATTTATGTCACTTTCCAATGTAGAATCAGCAGCCTTGCTGTAGTCCGCAAGGAAAACCTTGTCACTCTCAAACACTCCACTCATTGTGGATTTGTCATCAAATGTCACATTGTAGGAAACTTTAACAGTACCGTTCGACTGGAATTCAGATACAGTAAGTTCAGCGGAAACGACCGCCTTCTCATCTGTATTGCTTTCAGAAATCATATTGGCATAATATGAATTCGCGATATTGATAGTATATTCCTTATCGGTTTTGCTTGTCTTGTATGAATGACCGAGAACTGACTTGCAAGCAGTCTCGTAGTTATCACTGAAAGGCACACTGGTAACAAGTTCAACGACCTTCAGAGGATAACTCTGGAATTTACCGGTGGTCTCATTAGGAACCTGATTGAACAGGCAGACAGCAACATTAGCAAGTTTTCCGCCAGTGTTAAGGCCGTCACCATAGTAAGCGAACATAACGCTCTTTACCTCATAGCCGGAGCCGCTGACGGAAGAGCCTGAGCCTTCGTTCTGAAGAACTGAAACCACAACCGGACTTACGCCTGGAGCCTCAAAAGTAATGGAAGAAGTTCTCATTTCAGCCGTATTGTTCGCTTCAGCGGAAACTACTACAAATGAGTCACCGGTTCCTGACTGAGGAGTTACCTTCACCCAAGAATCAGCAGCTGTGGCAATCCATGACACGCCGTTTGCTGAAACTGAAATTTTCTGAGAGCCGCCTTCACCATCGAGAATGACTGACTTGTCAGAAACTGAAAGTGATTTGTCATTACTGCTTGAAGATTCGCATCCTACTGCCGCAGTAACGAAGAGTCCGGCCACAACTGCATAGGCTGCCGCACGGAGAGTGTTAAAAATAGAAAGTTTCATTATCTAATTATTAAGTGATTAACCATCAAACAAACCGCTAATATATGAATATTTTTCTAAATTCAATACATTTTAGAGCACAAAAAAAGAGAGAGGCCGACAGCATCATAGCCGCAGGTCTCTCTCGTGTCGGATTCCAGACGCGTACTACTCGTCTCCCGGATGAATCGCGCCCATAGGGCAAACACCGGCGCAAGTGCCGCAATCAAGGCAAAGGTTCGGATCAATGTGATAAACATCGCCTTCTACAATAGCACCTGCAGGGCACTCGCTGATGCAAGTACCGCAAGCTACGCACTCTGATTCAGAAATTTTGTAAGCCATAATATTAAAATTCTTTTGGTTGTTGCTTTTATACGAATGCAAATGTATGTGAAATCTGTCAAATAATCAATAGTGGTTAGATTTTTGCAGGAACTTAAGCCGCAATGATGAAGATTTACAAATATCTGGCTGCGACTATCACCGCAGCCTTATTTTCGGCGGCTCTGTACGCTCAGGTGAAAACTGACGGCAAAACCACTGAATATGACGGAATTGTGCGTTTCGACAAGACCATACACGACTTTGGCGACCTCATTGTAGGACAGGGAGAGCAGAGCTGCACGTTCACGGTGACCAACATATCTGCCAAACCGGCAGTCATATACAATGTAGTAAGCAGTTGCGGCTGCACCAGGGTAAAATGGACACGCGAACCGGTTCTGCCGGGAAAGTCAGGCACCATTTCAGCCACCTACACCAATGACGAAGGCCCCTACCCTTTCGACAAGACATTGACAGTATATATTTCGGGAGTAAAGAAGCCGGTGATACTCAGGCTCCGAGGGATAGTCCATGCCAAGAAACTGTCGCTCAATGAATTATATCCTGAAAGAAGAGGAACATTGGCCCTGCGCAAATCCTCTTTCCAGCTGGGGAACCTGTCTCAGGGCGGCCAGAAAAGCGACGGAGTGACCGTGGCCAATGTCGGCAACTCCCCTGTCAGGATTTCATTTACGAAAGTGTCGCCGGGACTTTCAGTCTCCATTTCGCCGAACCCGATACCGGCCGGAGCCACTGCTAAAATGACATACATCGTCACGGCAGACAGGTCAAGGTGGGGCAGAAACACTTATTTCGCAACTCCTGTAGTGAACGGTCAGCCACATAAAGCATTGAGCATAAAGGCTTTCACGAAGGAAGACTTCTCTTCCTGGACAGCCGAGGAACAGGAAAACGGAGCCCAGCCGATATTTGACGCGAGCACTTACCATTTCGGAAAAGTCCGCAAAGGCACTGCTGTCACAGCAACATTCTCTTACAAGAATATGGGTGGCAGCGGTTTTCACATTTACAAATGCGATGCGGAAAACGACAGTGTGAAAGTGCCGGCAGAGTTCATTGACACGCCATCCGGCGGAAAAAATTCTTTCAAATGCACACTTGACACGGGCAATCTCCCTGTCGGGGACAATGAAACAGCTATAATTCTGACGACCAATTCACCGCTCAGGCCTGTCATAAGCCTCTATATCGCGGGAACCATTTACCAATAAACCTATGTTCATCTTACCTTTACACATCCACGGAGAACTTCCCCACACGCCACACGATATACCTGACGCACTCATAGATGCATTCAAGGAAAGTATAGAAATCTGCGCTCTCGTGATACTGATGATGACATTGATAGAGATTTTCAATGTCTGCACTCAGGGAAAAATGTTTCACAGTCTCGAGAAGCACAAAGGCAGACAGATCGTGACTTCTGCGGCCCTCGGTCTCATACCGGGATGCCTCGGCGGATTTGCAGGCGTATCACTCTACTCTCACAGAATGATAGGGTTCGGCGCGCTCCTGGCCACGCTGATAGCCACGACCGGCGACGAAGCATTCATAATGCTGGCGAAATTTCCAGGCACTGCGCTGATGATGATGTGCGGGCTTTTCGTTCTCGGAATCGGCATAGGCGCATTGACAGAAATCATTGTCGGGTCAATGCAGAAGAAGGGCAAGATGATGAACATCGGCGCTGACAGGAGCCGTGACGACAATTACGAGATCCATTCCTGCGACTGCGGCCATCATCACGACGGGGAGAAGCACAGCCATCACCATAACGAGGACAGCCACGAGGACGTGGACTGCTGCCATCACCATGACGAAGCGGGCAACCATCACGAGGAATGCTGCCATCATCACGAGGAGGGCGAAGAGCACGGCAATCATGCCCACAACCTACGCCACTTCCTGAAAGAGCACGTATGGAAACACGTGATAAAGAGGCATTTGCCTACGATTTTCGCATGGACATTCGGCGTGCTCGCATTATTCGGGATATTGTCCATCTATATCGACATCGAGACTTGGATCAAGGGTAACATCTGGCTTATGCTCGTAATTGCGGTCGCTGCCGGACTGATTCCGGAGTCGGGCCCGCACCTTGTTTTCGTGTCAATGTTCGCCGCAGGGTTTCTTCCGTTCCCGGTCCTGCTCGCCAACTGCATTTCCCAGGACGGGCACGCTTGCCTGCCGCTGATCGCTGAAAACAAACGCAGCTGGCTGACTGTCAAGCTTATAAAGACACTCATCGCCACAGCAGTCGGAGCGATAGCCATACTGATATACCTATAATTATTATACTATGTACAAGTACACGAAAGCTGAAGACAGATATTTTCTCAGCATTGACAATCATTGTGAAGTTGCTGCGGCATTGACCGAATTCTGCAGGAAAGAGAACATCCTGGCAGGAGAGATTTACGGTCTCGGAGCCGTGAATGATGTGGTTCTGCGTTTTCTGAACCCTGCCACCAAGAAATATGTGGACATGGAGTTCAAGGAGCAGATGGAAATGGCAAATCTCACCGGAAACATCTCCGAGAAGGACGGCAATGTGTATCTGCATCTTCACGCAACGTTCGGACGCTCAGACTGTTCCGCCATCTGCGGACATCTTTTCTCCGCAGTCATAAGCGGGGCATGTGAACTGGTCGTGATACCGTCAAAGGCTCATCTCGGCAGGAAATTTTCCGAAGAGACAGGGTTGAACATGTACGAATTTTAACGGAAAAACCGTAAATTAGAGGATTCGATTTTATTTCGCTACAAATTATTACACACAATAATAACATGAACAGAATCACTACACTAATTATTGCGACAGCATTGACCTTACCGCTGTCGGCAGCAGCTCAGAATTGGGCTCCGGCAGGCGAAAACATCCGTACAACCTGGTCAGAGCAGGTTTCTCCAGAATCCTGCCATCCGGAATACCCGAGACCGCAGATGGTCAGAGGCGACTGGAAATCATTGAACGGACTGTGGAACTATGCCGTCACCAAATGCGGAGAGCCTCAGCCGGCAGAAAACGACGGCCAGATACTCGTGCCGTTTGCCATCGAGTCATCATTGTCAGGAGTCGGAAGAATCCTTCAGCCAAATGAGAACCTGTGGTACAGCACCACGTTCCAGGCCAAGGCCCAGAAAGGGATGAGGACGATGCTCAACTTCGATGCAGTAGATTGGAAAGCAGATGTTTATGTCAATGATATATTCCTCGGAACGCACACGGGCGGATTTACGGAATTCTCGTTCGACATCACCCCATACCTCAATGTGAAAGGCGAGCAGAAGCTCGTGGTGAAAGTCACAGACAGCAGCGACAAGTCATTCCAGCCGAGGGGCAAGCAGGTGCTTTCTCCTAAAGGAATCTGGTACACTCCGGTTTCCGGAATATGGCAGAGCGTATGGCTGGAGACAGTGCCGGAGACACGCTTCCTGAGCTATGAAGCCGTAGCCGACATTGACACGAAATCATTGACAGTCAAAACATTGACAAAAGGAACAGTCGAAGGCGACATCATATTGGCAGAAGTGCTGGAGGGCGGCGTCGGATACTCTCCTGAGAAGCCGGCCGAAAAGGTCATCGCAAGCGCTAAAGCAGCTGAAGGCAAGGCGGTTACAGTCACATTGCCGGAAGTAAAGACCTGGTCTCCTGATTCCCCGTACCTTTATGGACTGCGCCTTTCAGTAATTCGTGACGGCAAGGTTCTGGACCGGGTAGAAGGATATGCGGCAATGAGGGAAATTTCCGTGGTCACTGACTCGCACAACTACAAGAGAATGGCATTGAACGGAAAACCTCTGTTCCAGTTCGGCCCGCTCGACCAGGGCTGGTGGCCTGACGGACTCTACACAGCCCCGACAGACGAGGCATTGAGATACGACATCGTCAAGACTAAAGAACTGGGCTTCAACATGATACGCAAGCACATCAAGATAGAGCCGGCAAGATGGTACTTCCACTGCGACCAGCTCGGAATGATGGTATGGCAGGATATGCCGAGCATTGCTGACAACTCCACCAACAAGTGGGTCTATAATAATTGGGACGAGGGCACAGACACTCCTGTACCTGACGAATGGAAGAAGAACTACTATAAGGAGTGGACCGAGATCATCGGAGCCAGACGCTGCTTCCCTTGTATAGTCGTATGGGTTCCGTTCAATGAGGCCTGGGGACAGTTCGACACTGAGAAAGTCGCTGAATACACCAAGGAACTCGACCCTACCAGACTTGTAAACTCGGCTTCAGGCGGAAACCACAGAAAATGCGGTGACATCCTCGACGAGCACAGATATCCGGGTCCTAAACAGCGTTTCTTCGACAGCAATTACGTTACTGTCCTCGGAGAATACGGCGGAATCGGCCTGCCTCTCGAAGGACATCTGTGGCAGAAAGACCGCAACTGGGGCTATGTACAGTACAAGAACTCAGATGAGGTTACAGATGTTTACGTGGAATATGCGCGCGACCTGGAAGAAATGGTCAGAAGCGGCTTCAGCGCAGCAGTCTATACACAGACCACTGACGTGGAAGGCGAGGTGAACGGCTTTATGACTTACGACCGCAAAGTCCTGAAAATGGATGAGGCGAGAGTAAGGAAAGCCAACCTTTCAGTAATCGAATCCATGGAAAAGTAACTTTTCCTCACAAACAGACAAAATATGATAAAGTTGCAGACCCCGGTGGATATTCCGGAAAGCAAGATAAAAATCAGTTTCGATGACAGCATCCTGCTGCTCGGCAGTTGTTTTTCCGACAATATCGGCCTCATAATGAAGAACATGGGGTTCCGGGCCTGCACCAATCCTTTTGGGACATTGTACAATCCGGTTTCCGTCTGCAATGCAGTTCGGAGGCTGGATTCTGCTGTTCCTTTCAGCGAAGACGAGTGCGTTCAGATGGGCGCCGGAGCGCAGCTGGTCTGTTCATTCAGCCACCACACCGCGGCCGCAAGGGCGACAAGCGCAGAGTTTCTTGTCAATGCAAATGAATCCCTTGCCGAGGCATCGGCCTTCTTCCGCGAAGCTTCCACGATAATCATCACGCTCGGCACGGCCTGGACCTTCCGGTTCAATGCCACAGGCGAGATAGTGTCCAATTGCCTGAAACGGGATGCCAAAGAATTCACCCGCGAAAGGCTTTCGCTGAAGACTTGTTCGGTACTGCTCAATTCTCTTGTCGGGAAGTACCCGCAGAAGCGTTTCATATTCACAGTCAGCCCCATACGGCATCTCAAAGACGGCGCGCACGGCAACCAGATCAGCAAAAGCACCCTGCTTATGGCCGTGGATTCGGTAGTAGAGAATCACCCGGACCAATGCGCGTACTTCCCTGCTTATGAAATCATGATGGACGAGCTGAGGGACTACCGTTTCTATGCAGAAGACATGGTGCACCCGTCCCATCAGGCCGTAAACTATATATGGGAAAGATTCTGCGATTTCGCATTGCCCGAAACTGAACGGGCAACACTGGAAAAGAACAGGAAAGCATTTCTGCAATCGCAGCATAGAATCATTACGAAACCGCAAAATACTGACAAATAGATGTTTACAGTTATCGGCTGTATGTTCGGAGGCATTGCCTTCGGATGGCTCCTGAGAAAACGGGACTGTCAATGGATTTCCAAGGCGACGACCTTGCTCATATGGATTCTGCTGTTCCTGCTCGGCGTGGAAGTCGGCGGTAACAAGAAGATCATATCCGCATTGCCCTCACTCGGACTGGATGCAGTCGTGATTGCGACGCTGTGCACGGCAGGAAGCTGCGTTTTCGCATGGATTCTGTGGCAATATATAAGCAGGAGGAAATCGAGATGAAAGGCAGCCTTGTCATTATCAGTTTCTTCATCATCGGCATTGCCGCAGGACTGTCAGGCATGATTCCCTCAGGCATATCCGAGGGCAATCTTACGTTCTATGCCCTCTGTGCCCTGCTTTTCTGCGTGGGTGCGGGAGTGGGAAGCGACAACAGTTTCATATCCAAGTTCAAGACTCTGGACCTGCGGATGTCGCTGCTTCCTGTCGGTACGCTTCTCGGTACATTGGCAGGAGCACTTGCCGCTGCTCTCCTGCTGCACGGCCGGAGTGCAACAGACTGTCTGGCAGTCGGTTCCGGCTTCGGATACTATTCATTGTCCAGTATCTTCATTACAGAGTACAAGGGAGCGGAACTCGGTACCATCGCATTGCTCTCGAACATTGTCCGGGAGATGTTCACATTGCTCCTGTCGCCGCTGCTGGTAAAAGTGGCAGGGCCATTGGCTCCGATCGCCGCAGGCGGAGTAACTTCGATGGACACGACATTGCCTATCATCATGGACTCATCCGGCAGGCAATATGCTGTGGTTTCGCTGTTCCACGGCTTTGTGCTCGAGTTTTCAATACCGTTCATCGTCACCTTCTGGTGCACCCTGTAGAGGTCTCAAAAGTCTGAAAATCCAAGTTGTAGCGGGAAACTTGACTTTATTTCCTATCTTTGTGGTAGCAACACAGAACTCCCGCTACATCATGAAAGAAGACCAGATACTCATAGAACAGCTGAATGCCTCGTCTATTGAGGCGTTTTCGGCGTTGTATGACAAGTATGCGGGAATGGTCTTCAATTTCACCCACGCCATCCTTAAAGACACTTACCTTTCCGAAGACATCACGCAGTCCTGCTTCGCCCTGATGTGGATCCGCAGGACCTCGATTTCCCCTGACGGAAACGTGCCGGCATGGCTTTATGTCGTGGCCCGCAATGCCGTATTCAAGGAACTGCGCCGACAGGTGACCGCATCGAAATACATTGACTATGTGTCGAATAGCGACGGTGTCCGGCAGGAAGAGTTCGAGACTGGAGACACGGCCGTCATATTGGCAGAAGCTGAAGCTGCAATCGCCGCCCTGCCGGAATCTCGCCGCATGATTTACAAGATGCGCTTTATCGAGGGGCAGTCCGTCCACGAAATAAGCGAACGTCTGGACATTTCTCCCAAAACCGTGGAAACCCAGATTGCAAGGGCGAAAAACGCTATCCGTCAGAGGATTTCAGAGCTTCTGATGCTGGCGGTAATTTTAAGTTGAGCAAAATTTTATAATTTTTTCAATTTTCTTGTAAGGTTTTATGGATTCTGTGGATACATATAGCAAAACCACAGAATATGGAAACCGAAAGATTTCATTCACTGATAGAAAAATACCTTTCCGGAAAGACTACAGCCGAAGAAAATGCGAAACTCCGCGCCATGATGGACGAGGAGGATGCAGCGCAGGCTTTCGACGAATACGCATTTTCCCAATGGCAGAACGCAAGTACCGGAATGTCCGGCATCCAGAAGGAGAGAATCCGCAGAAAACTGCTTATCGGAATCAAGGCACAGAAGAAACTGCTGTTCAGAAGAATATTCAAGTGGACTGCGGCGGCTGCCGTGGTCGCCATAGCTGTCGTTACAGGATTCGTGGCTGGCAAGGGCAGAGAGGCCGAGGCCAATGTCTTTGAGTGCATCGCCGCGAACGGTCAGAAAAGCACGATTTCACTCCCGGACGGGACCAAGGTCATGCTCAACTCTGGCAGTTCGATCCGTTATGCATCTGATTTCAATGTAAAGAACCGCGACATTGACCTGAATGGCGAAGCCTATTTCGAAGTCGCCCGCAATGAAGAGATTCCGCTCGTCGTATCAGCCAGGCAGATGAAGGTCGAGGTTCTCGGAACCAAGTTCAATGTCAGGGCATACAATTCTGAACCGGAGATAGTTACGACATTGGTCGAGGGCTGCGTGAAGGCGACTGCAGACGGTAGGGAAATGATCATAAAGCCGGCAGAGGAAATAAGCTACAATGTAAAAAGCGGCGAGATGAGGAAATATGACGCGCCGAACAAAAACCACCTCATCCCTTGGCGTGACAATGAACTCTTCTTCAACAATAACAACCTCAAGGAGATAGGAGCAATTCTCGAGAGAATGTACAATGTCAATGTCATCTTCGAGGACGAAAGCGTGACGGCTTACTCCTACACGGGACTTGTGAGAAACAGTTCTCTGAACAATGTGCTTGACCTTATCACAGCGACATCGCCGGTGGAAGCCCAGATGTACTACAACACGATAAAGTTCAGCAGACGGCGCACGGGACGCAAATAACGCCCGAGTACCTAAGAGGCATCCTGAATACCTGACCACCATGTAAAAACAAAACAATAACACCAATAACAATAATAATGAAAGCAAAACTTTTAATCATCACGTTGTTCTTCAGCGTATTGCTGAATGCGGCACCTCTGCACGGCCAGATAAGTGTCTCATTCAAGAATGTGCCTCTTACGGAGGCCCTTGCTACATTGGAGAACGAAAGCGAGTACAGCTTCTTCTACAGTAACATGCTCCCTGACAAAGATGCGTTGGTAAGCATTGACGCGAAGGACAAGAGCATCGAGTTCATTCTCGACAACATTTTCAGCAATCTTTCCATTTCCTACGAGATCAACGGTCACCAGATTGTTTTGAGCGAGGAGAAGAAAGACATTGACAAAGATACTAAAGAAACGACCTTCAAGGCCCGCGGAACTGTCATTGACAGTACCGGAGAGCCTATAATAGGTGCAGGCGTGCTGATTGAAGGAGCAAAGGGCGGCACCATCACTGACGCCAACGGAAATTGGGAACTCATAGTACCTTCAGCCCAGACCAAGATCAGAATCAGCAGTCTCGGCTACAAGGAGCAGATCATAGTTGCCGGTTCAGCAGCTGCGAGAAAAGTGGTCCTCGCTGAAGACACTCAGATGCTTCAGGAGACCGTCGTTGTCGGCTACGGTGTCCAGAAGAAGGTCAATCTTACCGGTGCGGTGGCGATGATCAATAGTGAAGAAATGAATGCAAGACCTATTTCAAGCGTCGCTTCAGGACTTCAGGGACTTCTCCCGGGTGTGACGGTCGTAAACTCCTCATCACAGCCAGGACAGGCAAATACCACCATCAGAGTACGTGGAGTGGGAACCATCGGTAATGCCAATCCTCTGATTTTGATCGACGGTGTCGAAGGTGACATCACATCCATCAACCCGGAAGACATCGAAAGCGTGTCAGTCCTCAAGGACGCGGCTTCCGCAGCTATCTACGGAGCCAGGGCAGCAAATGGTGTCCTTCTCGTGACCACCAAGAAACTCGCCACTGTAAAAGACGGCGTCACAAGAATCAACTTCTCAGCCTATGCCGGAATACAGACTCCGACAAGACTGCCGGAGATGTGCGACGCGATCGAGTTCATGACCCTCGACAACGAGGCAAGAAAGAATGTAGGCAGCCCGGCAGCCTGGCTTCCTGAACACTTCGACAAGGTACGCAACAACTCGGACCCTAACTATTTCGCCAACACCAACTGGGTCGGCGAAGTCCTCAAGAAGGTGGCTCCTCAGCAGAACTACTCTGTCAGCCTCAACGGAACCCTCGGAAACAGCGGTTACATGCTGTCCTACAGATACTTCGACCAGGACGGTCTTACGGCCGGCAACAGCACCGGAGAGCGCAGGCACAACATACGTTTCAAAATCAACACGAAACTCATCGACAGAGTCACCATCTCATCCAACATCGGATACACCACCACAAAAGTGACTTCTCCTGTAAGTTCGCTCACCAGCGGCGGCGGAGCCATCTACAATGCAATGCGAATCGCGCCTAACTCCCCTCTCCGTTTCACAGACGGCTCTTGGGGTTATGGCGGAGGCAACACCAACCCGGTGGCTGTCCTGTACGACGGCGGCAGGATCAAGACAGATGCAGACGAACTCTCGATAATGGAAACTGTCAAAGTGGACATTCTCAAGGGCTGGGACGTCAGCGCGACATATAACCTCACATCATACAACGGATTGAAAGACATTCTCAAGAAGACCATCACTTTCGTCAATCCGGACAATGGGGAGACCAACAGATACCAGTCACCGAACTCCATCAAGAACATTGACTACAGAAATATCCAGCAGACATTCATCCTTCAGAGCAACTTTGACTTCCACTTCGGAAAGCACAACCTCGGCGGAGTTGTCGGTATGTCCCAGGAATGGTACACTGCCCGCATGTTCGAAGCTTCAAGAAACAATCTCAGCACAGAGCAGGAGCCTACCCTCAGTCTTGGAGATCCGGAGACAATGAGCAACGATTCCGGCTATTCTTCATGGGCAATCAGATCCGGTTTCGGCCGATTGAGCTACAACTGGAGCGAGAGATATCTGCTCGAGTGCAACCTGCGCTACGACCTGTCCTCACGTTTCCACAAAGACAACCGCGGCGGACTCTTCCCTTCTGTTTCAGCAGGTTGGAGAATCACTGAAGAGAACTTCATGGCAGGTACCAGAAAGTACCTCGACAACTTGAAGATCAGAGCGTCATGGGGTATGCTCGGAAACCAATACGTAGGTTCGTCAAACTATCCTTACCTCTCTGTCCTTCAGGCATATACCTCAGGCATTTCCATGATCGGAACCAAGGCAACCACAGGATATGTGCAGACAACTCTCTCCAATCCTAACCTGTCTTGGGAGAAGATTAAGATGATTGACCTCGGACTGGATCTCGCTATGTTCCAGAACAGGCTCACCTTCACCTTCGACTGGTATGACAAGAAGACCGAAGGCATCCTTCTCAAATTCAACTATCCTTCACAGATGGGAGCAAAGCCTTCAGAACAGAATGCAGGAAAAGTGAACAACAGGGGTTGGGAAATGGACTTGAACTGGAGAGACCAGATCGGAGAATTCCAGTACGGAATCGGATTCAACCTCTCTGACGTAAAGAACAAGATTGTCGATCTCGGCGGAAACCAACCGGACCTCAGCGGCTATCAGATCCGTCAGGTCGGATATCCTATCGATGCTTTCTACGGTTATATAGCAGACGGTCTCATGACGCCTGAAGACTTCAAGATCAACAATCCTGAGACCCACACCTACAATCTCCCGAAGATTCCTGTTGTCATGGGTTACAAATACCAGCCTGGTGACATCAAATACAAGGACCTGAGCGGCCCTAACGGGGAACCTGACGGACGAATCATGCCGGAGTATGACAGAACAGTAATCGGCAGCAGCATTCCTCGCTACACCTACAGCGTGAGAGGAAATCTCGGATGGAAAGGCATCGACTTCAGTTTCGTGCTCCAGGGTGTAGGAAAATGCGACGGCTACCTTGAGGGAACAGCCCGTCACGCATTCCAGGATATGGCAGCTTATCCACAGAAAATCCACATGAAGAGATATGATGTGGTATCCAATCCTAATCCGAATGCGCCATATCCGCGTCTTACCTACAACACTGGATTCAACCAGAATACATTCTCTACATACTGGCTTGAAGATGCGTCCTACCTTAGAGTAAAGAACATCCAGCTCGGCTATACATTCCCTGAGAAATGGATGAAGAAAGCGAGAATCGACAATCTGAGACTTTATGTGTCTGCAGACAACCTATTCACTTTCAGCAAGTTCTTCTACGCATACGACCCTGAGACACCTGTTTCCAAGGGAGGATACTATCCGCTCGTAAAAACAATCGTTTTCGGCGTCAACCTCAGTTTCAAGTAGAAACATAATCATCAAGAAATTTGAAAATACAGTCAGATATGAAAAAGAACATACATATATTTCTGATGGCCGCAGCATTGATGCTGACTTCCTGCAACGATTCATTCCTTGACAGGATGCCGCACGACAAACTGACGGACGCGAACTTCTGGCAGACAGAACAGCACCTTCGCAGTGTAACCAACACGTTCACCAACAGTCTTGTCGGAAAGGAATGGCTCAACAGGACCGAAATCGCAGGTGACAGCGCTCCGTGGGCAGTATCTACAGCCTGGAGAAACATCGGCGGAGGATATTTCTCCTCCGACATCAGCCAGATCAATTCCGTCTGGTATGCGGCATACAGCGGTATCGGAAAGACCAACTATTTCCTCAACAACTACCAGCGCGCGACCAGTGTAAAGGAAGAGGTGAGAGAAAGATATGCCGCAGAGGCATATTTCTACAGGGCCTACAACTACTGGGTTCTCACAAGCTTCTTCGGCGACGTTCCTCTCATTACCGATGAACTCAATGTCGATTCTCCTGACGTGTACAGAGGAAGAGACAAGAGAGAAGATGTAATCGACAGAGTAACTAAAGACCTCGAGGACCACTACAAGGCTCTCCCGGAATACATTGCGGCAGGTTCGGCAGACTTCGGACATATTTCTCAGACTGCGGCCCTCGCCCTTTTGAGCAGAATCTACCTTTACAATGGAAGATATGCGGATGCCGTTTCAGCATGCGAAAGGGCAATGAGTTCCTCCTATTACAAACTCTACAGCACAGGACATCCTGAAAGCGACTACCTTGACTTCTTCACCTACAAGGGCAGAGCTTCAAGAAACAGCGAAAATCACGAAACCCTTATCGCGTTCGTCTATAATTATGACCTCGGCGAGACGGCAAGGACATCACACAACCTTTCAAGGGAATGTTGGGTGCCGGGGGACTATGCCAGATTCGTTCCTACGGCAAGCATGATAGAGTGCTATCTCACTAAGGACGGACAAATCTGGAATCCTGACAGCGTGACCAAATACGAAGATGTATTCAAAGACAGAGACCCGAGAATGACTATGTCCATCCTCACCCCGGGAACAAAATGGGAAGGCGGAACAAGCGGCGATTTGCTGAATACAGACAAATCAATCTTCACATATCCTAAATTTGACAATAACAAGGATGGTTGCATGACCTATACCGGCTACTACACGAGAAAGTATGTCGAGCCCGAGACCGTCAAGTTCGTAGGACACGACGACAACGACATCATTATCATAAGATACGCTGAAGTCCTTCTGAACTATGCAGAGGCAAAGGAAATGCTCGGACAGCTCACCCAAGACGACCTCGACAAGAGCATCAACCTTCTTCGCGACCGCGTAGGAATGGTTCATATGACTCTCACACCTCCTGCAGGTTCCGACATCCGCACTGAAATCAGGAGAGAGCGTCGTGTGGAACTCTTCCTTGAGGGCCACAGATACTTGGACATCATCAGATGGAAACAGGGCGAACTTCTCGGACAACCTCTTCTCGGAGTAAGAAAAGACTATCTCGACCAGAGCAGGCTCAAGATCAAACTCTCAGAGCTCAAGTGGCAGTCAGTAAACGGCAAGGAGTACCTTATCCTCGAATCAAACAGGACATTTGATCCGAACAAGAATTATCTTCTCCCTATTCCGTTCAAACAGATGCAGCTGAACCCGAATCTCGCACCTAACAACCCGGGATGGAACTGATCAAACCCACAAGAACAAAATGATTAAGACCCGAAATATCACAATTGCATTTGCGGTCACACTCATGGCTGTTTGCACCTCCTTCCTGCAGGCTTCTGCAGGAGAGAGGTTTGGCCTGAGGGTGATGTCAATGAACATCAAGGAAGGTGCACTCTACGCCGACCACAAGGTGGAACCTTATGCTGAGCTTATCAACGAATACGCTCCAGATGTCGTATGTCTCCAAGAGGTGGACCACTTCACAAAACGAAACGGAAACACGGACTTTCTCAACGCATTGGCCCAAGCTACCGGAATGTTCCCATACTGGTGCAAGTCATTCACCTATCAGGGCGGCGGTTTCGGAGTGGCTCTGCTGAGCAAATATCCTTTCCTCAAAGCAGAAAAGATCATCAGCACTATCGCAGGTTCACGTGAGCCGCGAAGCGCCGGATGGATTTATGTCCGCTTGCCTCAGGGTGGTACAGTGAGAGTTGCCACGACGCATCTCGCACTCGAATCTTCAGAAATCACGATCCGCAATTTCGCTGACGTGAACAAGAAAATCTTCGAGCAGGACAAGCTGACTCCGACCCTACTGATCGGAGATTACAATGCTGAAGAAGACAGCGACCCCATCAGATATGTCAAGAACACTTGGCAGGAAATCGGAGAAGGAACCGGCTTCACCATACCTTCCGACAATCCGAAAGTGAAGCTGGACTACATTATGGGCTATCCCAAGAAATGGAAGTACGAAAACTACAAAATCATTGCAAGGCCTGACATGTCAGACCACTGTTTTGTGATGGCGGACCTGATTTATGAGGAAAACTGAGATGAAAAGAATCATATTGACGACGGCACTTGCTGCCGCGCTACTTTGCGCCTGCTCAAAAAAGACAGATAGCCCAGAGGGGCCGGACACTCCACCTTCATCCCAACTGCCCGAACCGCCGGCAGAGATGAATACCAACAATACGTTTGCAGTGGATTATTTTACCGACCTCAAAGACAAGGACAGTTATTTTGCAAGCAGGGACGTGAGCATAGCAAAAAATCACATTCTCGGTGCGGAAGGCAAAAAGGCGGTGATATTCTTCTTTGACAGAATGGACTTCACCGTAGGAGACTCGAATCCATTCATGAAGATTTGCAGGGACAACAATATCTGGCCATATTTCGTCCAGCAGGAGCCGACCGGAATGCAGGTAACGAAAGGCTGCGGAATCATCACGAAAACGGCAATTGCCGATTTCGATGGCATATACGATTCAGATGTATTCCTCGGAGGAGCCGATATACACATACAGACAGGTATTCCCGGCAGAACAACCATCTATACCAGCAGAATCGACAAGATGGCGCAGCTGGATGAAATCTTCAGCAAAAAGAGCTTGAAGCTTTCGGAAAATGCTGTCATAATAGGACGGGTGAAGAACGGACTCGAAAAAGAACTTGAACAGAAAGTCGCATCGTATTCTTGCCGTTCATTCATTTCTGAAGGTGTAGAGGGATGGAGTCTCTACGTCATCTGTCCACCGGAATACGTTTGCAGAACCGCTGAAAGCAAGAAAACGGTAAACCTTGATTATTACAGAATTACTATCGAAAAAATAAAATTATGATCAAAAAACTCAGATTTGTCACAGCCGCTGTTGCACTTCTCTTCTGCATGAACAGCTTCGCAGGAGACGGCAAACTGCGCGTGATGAGCTACAATCTCAGATTCGGAGAAATTGCCTCAATGACAGAAATCGGGTCTTATATCAAATCTCTTGACGCCGACATTGTCGCACTTCAGGAATGCGATTGGGACACGCATCGCGAAAGAGCTCCGAAACAGAATGGAGTCAAGTTCATCAATGAACTCGCTCAAGAAACCGGAATGTTCGGAATCTATGGCAAGACCATCGACTACCGTGGCGGATATTACGGCATCGGACTGTTGAGCCGCTACCCTATCGTCCGCAGCGAAAGAGTCTTTCTCCCGAACATCGGAAAGAAGGAACAGAGAGCAATGCTCATAGCTGACATCCAGCTTCCTGACGGACAGATTATCACCTACATCTGCACTCACTTGGAAGTAAGTTCTGCGGAATTGAGACTTGAGCAGGTCAAATTCATCCAAAAGAAGGTGAAGAGCATCAAGAATCCAGTATTCCTGGCAGGTGACATGAATGCACAGCCTGACAGTCCGGAAATGGCATTCCTCAGAAAAGGCTGGGATGATCTTACCAACAGGGAACTGACATACAGCACGATGAAGCCGTCCATGAAGATCGACTACATCTACAGCAGAAAGGGCAATGGTGTAAAACTTATCGAAACGAGAGTCGGCAAAGAAAAAATTCTCTCTGACCATTTCCCTGTAATAGCTGACATTGAAATGAAATAATTTATTATCAACCACATAAATTACAAAAATCATGAAAAAAACATTACTTTTCGCAGCAGCACTTACTATGTTGTTAGCAAGCTGCGACAAAAACAATGACGGCAAGAAGGAACTTGATGCAGAGTTCGCACTTGAAACTGTAGAGTCACTCACCTACGGCGAACCGGTCGCACTTACCGGAACCATCACCAGCAACACTGCTATTGACAAGGTTGTTTTCACCGGTGCAAAGAAAGCTGAAGACGGCACATTCGCAGTTGTCGGAGAAGCTCAGGAAGGAAGCATCGACGGCACTACTGCATCTGTAGAGTTCTTTGCTGATTCGAAGGACATCAACGCAATCGAGGTTGTTCTTTCAACTTCTGACGCTGCCAAGAAGTTCTACTTCGACGCTCCGAAGGTAACAGGAGAGCCAAAAGGCGATGTCTATTTCAACGACTCTGCCGTACTCTACCCAGACAACAAGGTTGAGAACCACGAGAACAGCCCTGAGAAGTATCCGGACGAATTCACCGGAGCAGGTTCTGACACCAAATCATTCTTCTCAATGCACGGAGTGAAGGTAGGCGGCAAGGTCGAGCACATCCTCAGCCTCAACGATCTCCTCGCTGTGGACGGAAAGAACGCCAGCTTCTGCTTCCTCAATGTTTTACAGAATACAAAAAACAATGGATTCATCGGAAGCCATAGAGGCTATATGTACTCGGGAATGAAGGGAACTTCTCTTGGTGGCGGAACAACAGGACGCCAGTGCGACGTTTACAAGTACGGCGACCATCAGATTAAGGACGAGAATGTTGACATTAATTTCACAATGAAATATGTCAGAGGATCATGGGCAGGCAAGAGCTATCATCCTGAACTCTTCACGGCTGTTGACAATATATTCGTCAATCTCAAGAAGGCAGAAACCAACCTTGAGAAGATCAAGGCTTTCTATGCACTCGGCGAAATCCAGAGAAAACTCGACAACTCCACTCTCGGCGTAACTGAGGAACCTACCAGCCTCGGCGGCAAGACATATCTCCGCAAATGGGTTAACGCAGGCAACGGCAAGGGACTTGAGGAAGTTCAGCGTGCAGGCGACTACATCATCATCCGTTCAGTAAGACAGGCAGAAGGAGAAGAAACTCCACGCTACTATTACGGACTCATCCAAGTTATGATGTTCGAATATGATGACGCCCAGACCTTTGTAGAGAAGGACGGCTTGAGGTTCATTGACAAGGAAAAGGCAATGGATCTCTTCATGAAACCAGTCTATCTCGACATCAAGACCCAGTGCGAAATCGCAGAATAATCCTGCAGGCACAATAAAGGCGGGGAGGACTGACCTTCTCCCCGTTTTCCAAGTAATAATACTAAAATCCAATCAATCCGGTTCAGAAATGAAAAGAATCATCGGAATAATCGCATCGTGCGCAATCGTGCCGTTTGCACTGTCCTGCAGTGGAGGCAAAACGGCTGAGGAGAATTACGTCAAGGCCTCTGAAGGAGTATTGACAAGGACAATGGGAAAACTCGAAAATGTTTCACTTCAGATGAGTCCCAAGACGGCGGAAGGGCTGGACCGGTATGAAATCGAAGCCACAGGCGGCAGCCTCACGCTCAAGGGCAGCAGTCCGAGCGCGATCTGCTACGCGATGGACAAATACCTTCGCGACGCCTGCGGCTCGATGATTTGCTGGAGCGGGAGCAAACTGAACATCCCGCAGGAATGGCCTGACTGGAAAGAAGAAGCCACATCCCCGTATCAGCTGCGTTACTTCCTGAATGTCTGCACATTCGGATACACAGCACCATACTGGAACTGGGACAGATGGTCTCAGGAAATCGACTGGATGGCCCTTCACGGAGTGAATATGCCTCTGGCAAGCGTGGCAGCAGAAGCCATCGCAAAACGGGTATGGCTGCAGCTCGGTCTGGAGTCTGACGAAATCGACCGGTTCTTCACGGGAGCCGCTCACCTGCCGTGGCACAGAATGGGAAACCTGAACAGCTTCGACGGCCCGCTCAACGACAACTGGCACAAATCTCAAGTCAAGCTCCAGCACAAGATACTCGACAGGATGAGAGAACTCGGAATGGAACCTGTAGCCCCGGCATTTGCAGGATTCATCCCGCCCGCATTGATGAAAAAACATCCTGAAATCCAGGCAAGACAGCTCACCTGGGGAGGCTTCCCGATTGAGGACAATGCCTGCGTGCTCTCCCCTGACTCACCGTGGTTCACCAAAATCGGAAAGCTTTTCGTACAGGAGTGGGAGAAAGAATTCGGCAAGGCAAGATATTGGCTTTCAGACAGCTTCAATGAAATGAAACTGCCTGTAGAGGAAGGAGACACAGTCGGCAAGCACAAGCTGCTCGCAGAATACGGCAAGTCCATCTACAGTTCCATCACCGCCGGCGACCCTGATGCCATCTGGGTTACACAAGGCTGGACATTCGGCTACCAGCACGATTTCTGGGATCCGGAAAGCCTCAAGGCAATGCTCTCAGAAGTGCCTGACGACAAGATGATCATCATTGACCTCGGCAACGACTATCCGAAATGGGTATGGCACACCGAGCAGACCTGGAAAGTCCAGCAGGGCTTTCACGGAAAGAAGTGGATATACAGCTATGTGCCGAATTTCGGAGGCAAAGTCCTCCCGACCGGTGACCTGGACATGTACGCCACAGCATCGGCAGAAGCGCTTGCTTCAGAATATGCGGACAATCTTGTCGGCTTCGGCAGCGCCCCGGAAGGCCTTGAGAACAATGAAGTAGTCTATGAACTGCTTGCAGACATGGGCTGGACGAAAGACAGCATTGACATTGATCGCTGGCTGGAAGGCTACTGCCGAGCACGCTACGGCTTCAGCGACGAAAGGATGAGGGAAGCGTGGAAATTATTGCACAAATCCGTATATAGTTCACTATATTCATACCCGCGCTTCACCTGGCAGACAGTGGTGCACGACCAGAGAAGAGTCAGCCGTCACGACATAAACGACGACTTCGGAAAAGCAGTGGAAATATTCCTGAGCCTTTCAGACAAATACGCAGACTCACCTCTCTATTTCAATGACGCCATCGAATTTGCCTCACTCTGGCTCGGGGAACTCGCTGACAGACATTATGAAAAGGCCCTGAAGCTCGGACGCAATGAAAAAGGCAGGGAAGAATTGAGAAAGACCGTCGCCATACTCTCCGACGTGGACCGCCTGCTCGCATCCCATCCTCTCCACAGGCTCGACAGATGGATTGCTGACGCAAGAAATGAAGGCAGCACCATCGAAAAGGATCATAGGGAGGCCAATGCCAAGAGGCTCATCACCACATGGGGCGGATGGCAGGAGGACTACGCGGCAAGATTCTGGTCCGGACTCATAAAGGACTATTACATTCCGCGGATCGAAATCCATTTCTCCGAAAAGCCGGAGATGATGGAAGAATGGAAAGAGGAATGGATCAACACCCCTTATCACAGCAATACGAAACCATTTGACTCTCCTCTGGAGGTCGCAAAAGAACTCATAGCAAATGAAAAGTAGCACATCCGGGATGGCGTGGATATCACGCGCAGCCATCATTCTCACGACATTGACACTTGTTGCTTCAGCTCTTGTCGGCTGCGGCACGGACAAGGCGACACAGACCGTATTTACAGAAAAAGAACAGGTCAATGCCGTGAAAGGCCTCATTGACCGTGTCACTTCCGGCAGGTCAGCAGACTTCATCGTCCGTCTTCTTCCGGAACGTCAGGACAGTCTCGACTACTTCGAGTTCAGCGCCGAAAACGGAAAAATCGTACTTGGCGGAAACAATGGAGTAAGCATCGCAAGTGCGCTCGGACAGTATCTGCGCGACTTCTGCGGATTCCACCTGAGCTGGTGCGGAAGCAATACCGTTCTCCCCGAAAGCCTGCCTCTGCCGGAGGAAAAGGTGACGAAGACTTCACCGTACAAGTGGCGTTACTACCTGAACTACTGCACATTCAACTACAGCATGAGCTGGTGGGACTTCGACAGATGGCAGAAAGAAATCGACTGGATGGCATTGAACGGTATCAATATGCCGCTGGCCATCACGGGCCAGAACTCCATCTGGCGCAGGGTTTACCACAAGCTGGGCCTTACTGACAAAGACCTCGAGTCGTTCTTCAGCGGTCCTGCATATTTCAACTGGTTCTGGATGGGCAACCTGGACGGCTGGTGCGGTCCTCTGCCTCAGAGCTTCATGGAAAAGCACGAGCAGCTGCAGAAGCAGATCCTCTATCGTGAAAGGTCATTGGGCATGACTCCGATTCTGCCTTCATTTACAGGCCACGTGCCCCCTGCATTGATCGAAAAATTCCCTGACGTGAAGGCGAAGAACACGCAGTGGGTGAATTTCCCGAAAACCTATGTGCTGGACCCTTCCGAGGAAATGTTCTCCGAAATCGGAAAGCTGTTCCTCGAGACGCAGACAGAGATTTATGGTACAAACCATTATTACACAGCCGATACCTTTAATGAAAACATACCGCCGACAGACGACCCCGAATATCTGAAAGGGGTAAGCGCCAAGGTTTACCACGCGATGTCGGAGGTAGATCCGGAGGCCGTATGGGTTATGCAGGGATGGATGTTCCATCACGAAAGGCATTTCTGGCATGACCCTCAGATTCAGGCACTTCTGTCTGCTGTGCCGGATGACAAGATGCTGATTCTCGACCTGTGGAGCGAAAGATTCCCAGTTTGGAACCGTACCCATGCCTATTATGGCAAACCTTGGCTCTGGTGCATGCTACAGAACTTCGGACAGAACATAACATTGTCCGGAAACGCGACTTCCGTAGCCAACGACCCGGCTGCAGCACTGGCTGACTCGACTTCGGGCAAGATGAGCGGCATCGGTCTGACTCCGGAAGGCATCGGACACACCCCTATCATCTACGCGCTCATGCTGGAAAATGTCTGGAACGAAGGCAGGCCTGTGGACATTGACTCATTTATAAAGAATTATACGACAAATCGTTACGGCAAGCTCTCTCCTGCAGCGGTCGAGGCCTGGAAGGGCATTTTCGCCACCGCGTTCGAGAACAATGTGAACAATGGCGGTCACGAGTCCATCATCTCAGGACGTCCGACCTTCGTGGAGAACCCTAAGGGCTGTACCAACACCAACAAATGTTACGACCGCGTTGACCTCGTAAAGGCCTGGGAGGCACTGTATTCATGCATTGATGAACTTTCAGGGAGCGACGGTTACAGGTACGACATCGTGGATATCACCCGTCAGGTGCTCGCCGACTATGCTTCGGTAATTCAGCAGAAGTTCGCTGCTGACTACAAGAATGGTGACATGGAGGCGTTCAAGGCCAATGCAGAGGCTTTCGATGCCCTGATTTCGGATATGGACACGCTGCTGGCCACAAGAAAGGAATTCCTGCTCGGCGTATGGCTCGAAAGTGCCAAGGCCATGGGTACAAATGCCGAAGAATCAGCGCTCTACGAGAAGAATGCACGAAATCTCCTGGGCACTTGGGGCAACAAGGACTGCAAGCTTTTCGACTATGCCTGCAAGCAGTGGTCCGGTATGATGGACGGCTATTACAGGCAGAGATGGGGTCTGTTCTTCGAGGATGTCCTCGCAAATTGGGGTCACTTCGACCAGAACAAGTTTGCCCAAAAATGCAAGGACTACGAATGGAACTGGATTTCCGACACGACATGCTTCCCGACAGAGAAGAGCGGGGACGAAATCGAGGTCGTGAAAAAACTCTGGAACAAGTACAATGCAGATTTGAGGCATGAATAATCTACAGCCAAACGGACGTCTCGCATCACTGGATGCGCTCAGGGGTTTCGACATGCTTTTCATAGCAGGTCTCGCCTACCTCATCAGAGCCATCTGCTGTCTGTTCCCTGGCGGGGAATCCTGCTGGCTGGAAACACAGATGCACCATGTGGCATGGGACGGTCTGACACATCACGATACCATATTCCCGCTATTCATATTTATAGCGGGAGTATCGTTTCCGTTTTCCTACGCGAAGCAGGTAAGCATCGGCAGGACCAAGGGCCAGATCTACCTGAAGGTATTCTGGAGAGCAGCCATGCTGGTATTTCTCGGCATGATATGCAACGGACTGCTGAAATTCCAGAGCGGACCGCACAGATTTTTCAGTGTACTGGAGCGAATAGGCGTTGCCGGAATGCTGGCTTCCATTCTGTATATGAATTTCAAGCCATGCTGGCGGATAGTCATCGCTGCATTGATCCTGGCAGTCTATGGGGCAGTCAGCTTCATTGTGGCTCCTGATGCGCCGGCAGGGACATCGCCGCACTGTGTCGAGGGCAGTATCGCCGCGTATATCGACCGGACCTTGTTCGCGGGCCGTATATACAAGGAAGGCGTCTATGAGCCTGAGGGGCTGCTGAGTACGTTCCCGGCTGTAGTTACGGCAATGCTGGGAAACTTCACCGGCGAATATCTGCGGCTCAACAAGCACAGCGGAAACAAGAAATGCCTGTATATGCTTGCAGCTGCCGCTGTCATGACTGTCATCGGACTGGTATGGTCACATTGGCTTCCACTGAACAAGAAGCTGTGGAGCAGTTCCTTCACGCTTGTCGTGGGTGGTTATTCTGTAGCGATGCTTGCGCTTTTCTATTGGATAATCGACGTCAAGGGCTATCAGAAATGGGCTTTTCCGCTGAAGGTGGTGGGCATGAATTCCATCGCCATCTTCCTGCTGCCCAAGTTCATTGACCTGAAATATACTGTCAATTTCTTCTGCGGCGGACTGTGCAATCTCGTGGGAGAGGGCTGGGACAAGGTGCTGTTCTGGTCGGCTTATCTGCTGCTGAATTATCTGATTCTGCACTTGATGTACAAAAAGGACATATTTATCAAGGTATGAAAAAAATAGTCATCGCTTGTGATTCATATAAAGGATGCCTGTCATCCTCTGAGGTTGCCCGGGCTGCTGCCGAGGGCGTGGCCGAGGTGTATCCCGACTGTGAAATCGTCCGTCTGGCTGTAGCTGACGGAGGGGAAGGCACTGTGGATGCGCTCGTGGACACATTAGGAGGCCACCTGGAATGGGCTGAAGTCTCTGACCCTCTGGGCAGGCCTGTCAAGGCAGTTTATGGGGTGGCAGGAGATCTTGCCATCATTGAATCAGCTGCTGCCTGCGGACTTACGCTTCTGACCAAAGAGGAGCGCAATCCACTGATTACCACCACCAAAGGACTGGGCGAACTGATATTGGCCGCCATCGACAAAGGCTGCAGACGCTTCCTCATCGGGCTCGGCGGCAGCGCGACCAATGACGGCGGAATGGGAATGATAAGCGCAGACGGGTTTCTGGAAAGGGCCCGCGGCCTGTCGTTTACGGTAGCCTGCGATGTGGATACTCCATATATCGGAGCCCATGGGGCGAGCCGCGTTTTCGGTCCGCAGAAAGGGGCTTCGGAAGAGGATGTGGAAGTGCTGGAGGAAAGACTGCGCGGATATGCATTGAAAATACTGGCTGACACCGGCATTGACGTAAGCAATATGGAAGGAGCGGGTGCCGCAGGCGGTCTTGGTGGGGCTTTCCGTGCGTATTTGGGTGCGGAACTGAGGCGTGGCGTGGACATGATTCTGGACCAGATCGGATTCGATGAAGTCATTGAGGGGGCCGACCTTGTCATCACTGGAGAGGGCTGCTCGGATTACCAGACATTGAAGGGAAAAACCGCTGCCGGCGTTCTCGAGAGAGCAAGACGGATGGGGATTCCTGTCGCGCTCGTGAGTGGCGCCATCAGAGATGAGCAGATGCTCCTGAAAGGCGGTTTCCATATCATCGAGGCCGTAAGTCCACAAGGGATGAGCCTGGCTGAGGCGATGCGTCCGGAAACTGCCAAACACAACATTTACGAAACTGTCAAACGTTTACTGCTCAATGAATAGCGCAATTGCAGTTGCAATCGGTCTTACGCTTGCAATTATTCTGATACTCAAGAAATGTCACCCTGTCTATGCTCTGATTGTCGGAGCTGTAGTCAGCGGTCTTATGTCCGGATGGGGTTTCGACCTGACAATCAAGGAAATGTTTTCCGGCGTGCGGGACATCTCCCCTGCCATTGTCAGGATTCTTGCTGCCGGCGTGCTGACCGGTGTGCTGGTCAAGACCGGCGCGGCTGACAAGATAGCTCTGACCATCGTGGAGAAGGCCGGACGGCGCAATGTCTTCCTTGCATTGGCCCTGTCCGTATTCATCCTCACCGGTGTGGGCGTATTTATCGACGTGGCTGTCATCACTGTGGCTCCGATCGCCATAATGATCGGCAAGGAGATGGGCCTTTCGAAGGGGAAAGTGCTTTTAGCGCTGATTGGTGGCGGAAAATGCGGAAATATCGTCTCCCCTAACCCGAACACCATCATTGCTGCGGAAAACTATGACGCGCCGCTGTCGTCAGTTATGGCTGCGGGCATTGTCCCGGCACTGGTCGGAATGGCTGCACTGATTTTCATCATATTGCCGATGCTGCCAGACAAGGGCTTTTCGGATATGAAGGATGCGGAGGGAACTGACTGTTCCAAGACTGATTTGCCGTCATTTATGGCAAGTATCGCTGGCCCGCTTGTGGCTGTGCTGCTGATGGTCCTGAGACCGGTTTTCGGCATCTCCATTGACCCGGCCATTGCTCTGCCGGCAGGCGGTCTTGCCGGGGTTCTGGCTACGCGCAAGTGGAAAAGCACGCTGGAGAGCATGAGTTATGGGCTGGAGAAGATGTCCCCGATTGCGGTGCTCCTGGTGGGTACGGGTACGATTGCGGGTGTCATCAAGGCGTCTGCGGTAAAGGACCTGCTGATTAGCCTGATTGCAGGATGGGACGGCGGTGCGGCACTGATTGCGCCTGTTTCGTCAATCCTCATGAGCGCAGCCTCTGCCAGCACGACCGCCGGAGCCACGATTGCCTCTGCTTCATTCGCGCAGACTGTTCTCGCTGCCGGGGTCAATGCTGTCTGGGCAGCGGCCATGACCAATGCGGGTGCCACCGTCCTGGACCACCTTCCGCACGGCTCATTCTTCCATGCCACAGGCGGTTCTATCGGAATGGACCTCAAGGAAAGGCTCCGGCTGATTCCTTACGAGTCGCTTATCGGACTTGTCCTGGTGAGCATGACGGCCGTCATGATGCTTATAATGGTTTAGATTATGAAAAGAATCTGTCATATGTTGCTCGCTGCCGCATTGTTGGCAGTGGGCTGCACAAAAGAAGATAACGGAGGCCCGATAGACGAGCTGGTAATCGGTATAAGCAGTTTCGAAAGCAAGGTTACCCTCGGAAGCGAAAACGCAGGACAGTTCAGTCTCCTGTGGTCCGAAGGTGACGAAGTCGCTGTAACAGGCGATGCAGGCCAATCCGTTTTCCGCCTGAAGTCCGGTGCTGGCTCGACAAGAGGAACATTTGAATACAAAAGCGGCGCACGCGGCCACAATGTAATCAAAGATGTCATCTTCCCTGCAACCAATGCAGGAAACGTTCCTGCCACACAGAATTACACGGCAGGAACTTTCGACCCGTCAGCCATGACCCTCACGTATCACAATCCGTCCGGCACCAGAGAGCATTCGGTAATGCTCGAATGCAAGTCGAGCGTTCTGTGTTTCCAGATGAAAGGCATCGACAAGCTGAGCAGCATAGCAGTCTCTTTCAAGAACGGCAAGACCTACACCCTCAAGACGCTGAATGCGCCGGTCCTCGACAAATCCAAGGCCGCGCCATTCTACATTGTCGTACCTTCGCAAAAGTCTGACCGTGTGGATGTTACATTCACATCAGCGTCAGGGTCAATGAACAGAAGCCTCCTGTCCAAGGAATTCATGTCTGGACATGTCCACCGCTTCGCCCAGCTCGAATTCAAGGCTGACAAGAAGTACAGGATCATGTCCTACAATATCGGCCAATGCTCTCAAGGCGGAAATTCCAGCACCAAGTTGATAGCCGATATCACCAGGGAGCTCAAGGCAGATGTCGCGGTAATGAATGAGGTCAGAGGCATACCCAATGACGCGAACTCCATTGCCAAGGACTTAGGTTGGGAAAAGTATTATGAAAGCGCAAGGCTCGGTATGGGCAACATGATTACCTACAACCCGAAGACACTGAAGCTTATAGGCAGTCCGACCTCCCTCAAACTGAATAAACTGGAATCTTCAACTGTCAAATATAATGAGGACAGAGTTTGCCTGTTCATGGAATTTGAGGACTTTATCCTGCTGGGCTCCCACCTTCAGAAAGACGCCTTCACGGTTCACGCCAAGAAGATTACCGACAAGGTCAAGGCCGAGTACGCAAAGAAAGGTAAGCCGGTAATTTTCTGCGGGGACATGAACACCAGACCATACGCAGTAGAGTTGAAGGACTTCACATCCGAATGGCGAGTGCTGTCCAGAACGGACCAGTCCACATTCTACAATCCGGACCAGCCGGACAACCTGATCTGCATCGACTACATCTTCCTCTGGAAAGGCGGCACTGATGTATGGGTAACAGAAGCAAAGGTTTGCAAGCAGGTGTCATGCTGCACCATCACTGATGCCTCAGACCACTTCCCCATCTACGTTGATGTCACCGTAGGCAACAGCAGCCTCCCGCTTTTAGAGGAAAAAGTGTCGCTCGGCACTTTCATCATAGCCCATGAACCCATCTGGTAACATTCTCACCAACATTCAGATACTACCGAATCGTCCGTAAAGTTTAACACTTTACGGACGATTATTTTGCCGACAATACCAGCACGATTGCTTTACGCAATCATTTTTCAATCAAATCTTTCACCTCTGCTAAGAATGCCTCAGCCTTTGGATAAAGCTCATCAACCATTTCCTTGTCACAATATACAAAGTCGTCATAGTCACTGCTATGAATCCCTGCTTTCTTGGTCAAAACTCTCTTTCATAATACAACCCCCTCATTTACTACATTTACATAAAAAGGAGTTTTGAACGGCCTGTTTTCCCATGATTTTCTGGAAATTATGTAAGGATTTATAGAAACACCTGTCTTAATCTCCAGTTCGTACAAAGGCCATCTGACCTCATTTTCTTCATCATAAGTAGGTTTATCTTTATCAAGAAGAACCAACAAATCAATGTCGCTGTCCTTCCGGGCATCACCTCTTGCTTCAGATCCATAAAGGATAACCTTTGCAGTAGGGGCAACTCTATGCAATGTCTCCTTTATCTGATTTACTATGTGCTCTCTTTTCATGGTCAAAATCTATTATCGATGCTAATATAACGATTTTAACTTAAAACAATGACTTGAATCAATAATCTTCTACCAGTTTATGTGCGGTTCTTAGAGAAAGCTTATGCTCGACGAATAAAAAGAACAGAGAGCTACAATTCTGTAACTCTCTGAGTATCATGTGGTGCCACCGAGAATCGAACTAGGGACACAAGGATTTTCAGTCCTTTGCTGATAAAGTGGTATATATTTAAGTTTCACTACTTTATGCAGGCAAAACCATGAACCGGTCAAAACTTTTTGGAAAACAGAGAGTGTCTTCCTGGTTAAACTTATATTTCTATTTCTTCAGACTTTCAAGAAAGTCATCATGCTTTCCTGCCTCAACATCACTGATTATAGTCTCAATGACCGTGAGCAGTTCAGGCACATTCACTTTTGCTGTATTGAATACCTTTTCAGGGTCTGTGGCTGAATACTCATGGGATATTATATTCCTCATACCTATAATGGCTCTCCAAGGTAACTGAGGATAATAAACTGAAAAGAACCCCTTATCAGTCAAATCATCTATCTTCTTGACAGTTTCACCAATTGTCTGAAGGCACATGCAAGTAGAATTGTACAGCACCATTCCAGACATGGTGACCAGCAGTTCATTGACCTCCTTGACTTCTGAAGTGGTCTCAATGATAAATTCTGCCTGATGCCTGATAAAACCAAGCATCTCCAGCAACACATCTTTAGACATATACTGCATCTCTTTCCAAGTTTTTCTTGAACACAGGCCTGAACATGGCTCCAAGGGAAACCAAATCAACCTTGCAATTGAAAATATCCTCCAAATCTTCCTGTATTTCCATCATTCTGAAGAAATCAGGATGTCTCATCTTTATGCAGACATCAATGTCACTGTCAGACACCTGTTCTCCTCTGGCATAACTTCCAAACAATCCAAGTGTCTCAATGCCATATACATCAGCCTTTTCAGCCTTGTATTCCCTCAGTTTGTCAAGTATTTCCTCTGTCTGCATAGTTCAAAGCATTTATGTTGCTAATATAACTATTTTTACTCAACCTTGCATCAATAATACACATAAAAGGAAAATATATTCACTTCTCCATTATAACTCTGAAGAAATGAATACATATGCTTATGATTTACCTTTCAATAAATCAGACGATTGAAGACTTTTACATCCTCTGCCAGCCCATCTTTTCAGTAACTGTTCCACGCTGAACAACTGTATAATACTTGTTATTCCCCTCAAAAATTATATTACTGCTATTTGATTGATTGGTTTCCTCTATTGTTATAGTCAATTTATCTTCGGATAGTGTCCAATGAAATTTCATTTCAGACAGCACACTATGGTCTTCTTCATCAAGACTTTTGGAGACACCTTTACCATCTGCTGTATATGAAATAATGCCAATTGTATTTTCTTTGGTATATGTACTTGAATGATATGCCTCAGGGTCACTACTGTCTGAATATTCAGTTAAGCAGATATACCAGTCTCCTACAATAGTGTTAGACTCCTTGCTGCATCCAAATATGAGTGGTATAAGCAGCATTGCAATAAATAATTTAGTTTTCATATAGAATCTGAATTAGTAAGTTTATATTCTTGGTATTCCTTAATTTTCAAGAGGTATGATTTTCACAGCATAATCCTCCCACACTGAATTTTCATAAGCTTCAACACTTTCTGCTGGAACTTTTAAAGTTTTGATACTCTTGCTCTTTATTGGTCTATTGGAAGTTATGGATGTCTTTGGTGGCACAGTTGCTCCAATTAAAAACTCATCTATTACTTCTGAAGAAAATGTATAGATAGGATTAAAGGTATGCTCCTCCATAAGAATTTCTTTTAAGTCAACACATTGGAACATATCTACTATTGTTAGGCAATCACACCCATTGAATGCTGAAGCAGGTATTGATTCTATACTTTTGGGAAGATATATAGATTTTAATTTAGAGCACCCTTCCATCTTGATATATTCCAATTCAATATTAGTCCGCAAATCCAAGGATGATAAATTGCTTGCATATCTGATTGAACAGTGTTGCAAATTTTTATTATACCTCAAATCTAAAGAAGATATATTGCTTGCACCTAACATTGAGATGGATGTCAAATGTTTATTATAGCATAAATTTATAGTCTTAACTTTCGGGTTGACACTTATATTGTTTCCCCCTAATGATATGTTTTCTAAATTTGAGAAATATTCAATACCTGTAAAAGAAACAACATTGCAAAGTGATAAACTGCCACTGTTAATAAGGTCTGCATAAGATATAGATTTAACAGCATTTGCTTCTGGCATAGACACTTTACCATCTTTATTTACATCAAAATTATCATAGCAGTATTTCATAAAATTGATGTCATCCATTTTAGTGCATACATCATCTACTTCTTCCAATTCAGACAGAGTGTCCTCTGTCTTGTCTCCATCCACATTGGAATTGCCATGATTGTCCATACCTTCTTTTTTACAACTTATCAGGCAGCAAACACCTATAAGTCCAGCAATAATCAATAATTTTGTTTTCATCACAAATCTATTAGGTTGTTTATAATCAGTTTTAATCAATATTCCACATAGCATCAGGGTCATCTTCAAAAGCATCCATTATATCATCATTGTTTCCTGAATCAAACAATGGGTCATCAGATACAGTAAGCTGTCCATTCCTATCATAATATCCATCACAGGGGTCATACTCATTCTCATCATAATAAATCTCTTTGTACAAGTCTGAAAACTTTATTTCAAAAGATTCTGAACCTTTTTCCACCCTTGTTGACTCCCTATTATCCTTGTCATAGAAATTATAGATATTATCATATTCAACTGGCAATACAATCTCTCCAGAAGGGGCTATAATACCCCACTTATTTCCTTTTTTGACTCTGGCAAGACCATGGTCATAACCATCAATCCAGTCAAATGTCCCAAAATCCACATACTTGTCATCATGTCCAGTTATTACTGCCCACTGATAATTCTTATTTACCGTAAATAGATGGTCTCTATATAACCAATTTTGCCTATAATTCACAATACCAGGAATTATATTGTCATACTCTATTTCACAACTTAAGTAGCCTTGACTGTTTACTATTCCCCATTTACCTTTCTGTTTTATACATACATAATCATACTCATCAACAAAAACACCCTTGAAGTCATCATATATGGGCTTTATAACAACCTCTGCATCATGATTGATAAATCCAATCTTTCCATTGTCTATAATAGGAAGAAGATACATTCCATAAGTATATAAGGTTGGTTCACTGACTAAGATGCCTACAGACCTTTTCCTGAAATCATTTATTCTTTTCTGTAAATTTGAGATGACCTTTCCATTACATCTTGTGATTGTAGTTGCCCCATTTGTCAGTTGGTATATAATAAATGTCTTAGGGTCTATCATATCACCCTCTTTGCATTCACATTTATCATCAAGTCTCCAACTTGCATATCCACTATCAAGGAAGACAGTAGCATACAGATGTTCATATTTCTTTGAGTGCTTGACCTCTATACTTTTGACCCTATCAAGGTCTTTTGAGGAAATTTGTTTTGCTGAACCAGATACAAGTTTCCAAGGATGGGCTTCTGCATAAGCCTTTAATTTACTTATAAATCCACCTTGTTTAGGAGAATCATTTGCTTTAGTGGTATTGTCTTGTGTCATATATCTTCCCTTTGCAGACATTGCAAAAAGAAAGGTGTGAGATTCCTATTGGAGTCCCAGGTATTACCACACACCCATAATCACACAATAAGGAAGCCCACACCTGTATATGGTGTAAGCATTCACTCTCTTACTGCTGTGATTATAATCCTTGAAAGTGGTAATTTTAGGGACTGTCACAAGTAAGAAGCAAACACTTCTTTCTGATATGTCTTGGTTAAACTTTACATAGTCTTGGAATTTTTGTTAATGCCACAAAGTTAGCACTTTCGGGCAAAAGACAATCATTTTGAGACCATATTTCAGCCTATCAAGACAAATCTTCACCATACATGGGTATGGGGTGTTTCCTTATGGTACAAAGGTAATCCTAACAATCAGCAAAAGAGCCTTATCCACAGTTTTTATGAATAAGGCTCACAACAGTAAAAGCAAGTCACATGGGCTTGTCTTTGTCATCTCTCCAGTCTCCAAAGAGAATGGCACATATTATTGGAGAAAGCAGTGCTCCTGCTATATCTACTATTGTCTTTATTTCCATTCCTGAATGATTTTTATTTCTTCTGCATTCTATTTTATAATTGTTAATATACTACCATGCCTATGGAAAGAAGATGTATTCACTTTTCTTTATTCTTTATAGAGAAGTGAATACATCAACATGAATCCATGAGACTGAAGAATCATATACACACTAATAGATATTATTATAATTAGTGTACAGTGTCTATCAGAAAATATCCTACCATAATGGATATATACAGACAGCCTGTATATATAGTAGGGTGAGTGACTATCTGATGAACCAGGAGTATTCATTCTCTCCCTCAAGAGCCTTACAGATACCAGTTGAGAGTTCTCCAGCATTAAGTGACCTGTCAAGAAAGCTATCAATATAGGAAGATTTGTTTGCCCCTGTTAAGAGGTTGTACATCTTCCACATAGATAGTCCCTTTTCATCTGCACTCCTACCAAAGTCCTCATCATTGTAGTAAGCCTTTGTAACAAGGTTAATCTGGGTATCAGTCATTAGCATTTCAGGCAGCATCTTCTTTTCCTTGTTAGGTAGGAATTGATACATCCTTGACTTTCCCAAGAACTGGGCAAACTGGGCCTCTGTAATGGAATAGTCCTGCAACCTCTTCATCTGTTCAAGATGACAGCCTATTGAATAACTCCTGAAGAGTTCTATTGCAGCCCTGTAGAGTTCAGCCATACTCATTGCCCTAATCTCAGACTTGTACCCATCAGTAGAGACACACATGTTACAACATACCATGTTCTTGAAGCCAATGAACAACTTGAACTTTTCATAAGTTTTTCTGCTGTAGAGGTTCTCATTGTTGTAGGCTCTTACTCCTCCAATGGTCAGATTAAGCCTGTTTCCTGCTATGTCTTCATGAATAGTAGGTATCTCCATGCAAAACATCATCCTCTCATAGTAGATTGTCTTGTCACTCTCCAAGAGTTGGTTCACAGGCTTGCTGATTGCTTCAGGAATCCTCCCTTTGATGATATGGCTTACCCTCACATCAGGGCTGTCCACCCTTTCACCCCTGAATACCTCATTTGCAGCATCACAGACAGTTTCTATGAAGCCATGATGTGATATTGTGACCTCATTGTCCTTTGAGAACACTGGTATTATGCAGTCATTCTTCAGGTGCCCAACACTTACCTCTTTGGTATTGGCTTCTATGAATGGCAGTCTTTTGACTGGTCTTTGTTCCAAATTTGGTTCTGTAGGGTATTCTACAAACTGTACATTAGCAGTCTTTTCAACTCCAGCCATGCCCTGCGGGCAGCTTAGAACAGGTGTCATATTATCTTTCTGTTTCTGATTCATTACAGCCTGCCTGAGCAGTTTGGGGGCAAGAGAATCAGGATTTATTCCTATAGTCCTGTTGTTTATGTCCCTTATCTCATCTGGCATGAGAACTCTCTGTTCAGTTCCCACCCTGTGCATATACATTGTTTCCATAATTTCTTGTGTTTTGGTAGCTGTTATTGTACTGTCTTGGTTGTTCTTCAACAGGCTGGCTCATCTGAAATCCAGCACCTGAAACCACATTGGGTCTGCTTTCAGAGTTACACCATCTTAGGATACTGTCTCCTGTTTCAGGGGTGATTGTAAATTCAGGCTTACCCATGAACAGGCCTGTCCTGTCTTTAGATGCAACAGAGTGATGTTTCAAATCTATATCCAGCACTATTGTAAACTCATAGTCTACACCATCCCTCATTACAGCCTTCAGACCAACCTTTTCAGGAACCATCTTGCCATTCTTCTCATTAAGAACATAGTCCTGCTTTGTCCTCATGGTGCATATCACATGACATTTGCTCTGAAGAATCCTTTGGATAAAGGCATTCTGCCTTGGGGTTACTTTTGCCCAGTTCACAAAGGAGTTGCCCATAAGACCTGCATGATACTCCAAAAGAAAGTCCCAGCAGTGTGAGATTGAATCTATTATAATCACTTCCATTCCTGCATTCTCACATACATTGATTGCTTCAATGTAGGTTTCAGGGGAGTAGTCTGTTATTGGCAGTACATTGTACCCTCCAAGATTTGCATAGAGGTCAGCAGAGCCATTCTCTGAATCTATTACAGCAATCCTGCTCCAGTCCTTTGTAAGACCATAGGCTAATAGCAGTGCAGAGTAGGTCTTGCCACTGCCTGCACATCCTTGCAGAGCCATCTTGATTTTAGCCTGCCTCTTTGATGATTGTCTTAAATTGTTCATGACTGATGATTTTTAATGTTTCATTCTTTGTTGTTTCCCTTAATCGAGTAGGAGGAAAACGAAGTAGTTTTCTTCCTACTTTCGTTTTCCGACCTCTCACACCACCATACGTGCGGTTCCGCATACGGCGGTTCTTTATCTTACGTGCAATCTGACATAGTAGTCCATCAGACAAGGATAACCAGCGGCACGGAGTTTATCATTGGTTGCGGCGTTGTGCATTATGCCTTTCGCATTTGCCCAATATCCCTTGCTGCTGTTGCCGTTGATTCTTGCCCAATATGGCTTGATACCACATCGTATGAGATTCTTTATCCTTGTCTTAGGTCTCTTCCAACTTTTCCATATGCACATACGTATCCGTCTGCGCAGCCATTGGTCAATGGCAATCAGTAACGATTTCACGTCTGCATATTTGAAGTATGATACCCATCCGCGTATGACTTGGTGTAGCGCGACCTTCCTGCGTTCATATCCCATCCCGTTGCTCCTGCCCGTCAGCATCTTGAGCTTTGCCTTCAGTTTGAGCAAACTCTTGGGATGGACACGCAACCTTCAGCCCTCTCCCGTCTTGTAGAAGGTATGTCCCAGGTACTTCATCCCACGGACATTGCCGACTTCCGTCTTGTCGAGGTTTACTTTCAGGTGGAGTTTCTTCTCGATGAACTTGGTCAGTCCTTCGCATACGCGCTCCGCACCCCTCTTGCTTTTGCAGAAGATTAGGCTGTCATCTGCGTAACGTACGAACGGATGACCACGGCGTTCCAGTTCCTTGTCCAGTTCGTTGAGCACAATGTTGCTCAACAGTGGACTGAGAGGGCCGCCTTGCGGCGTTCCTTCCGTTGTCGGCTGATGTACTCCGTTGACCATCACGCCAGCATAAAGGTATTTGTGTATCAGGCTTATGACCCTGCCGTCCTTTATGGTGTGTGAGAGCAATTCTATCAGGTAACTCTGGTTTACGGTGTCAAAGAAGCGTTCCAAGTCTATGCCTACGGCATATTCATAACCTTCGTCGAGTATCTTCTGCGCTTGTTTCAACGCCCCCTGTGCACTGCGGTTCGGTCGGAAGCCGTAACTTCCCTCGCTGAACTGCGGCTCATACATTGGCGTGAGTACTTGCGCTATACTCTGTTGGATGACACGGTCCACCAGAGTTGGGATACCCAGTTTGCGCGTCTTGCCATTGTCTTTCGGGATTTCCACCCTGCGCACTGGCATAGGCTTATATTTCCCGTTCAAGATGGAGTTCCTGAGTTCATCGTTGTGGAGTTTCAAGTATGGAAGCAAGTCCTTTGCTTCCATCGAGTCGACACCTCCGCTCCCGCCGTTCGATACTACCTTCCTATATGCTCGGTTCATATTATAGGGAGAAAGGATGAGTTCCATCAGGTGCTTCTCATCTATCTGCACTTCCGCAAGTCTGCCTTCAGTTATCTCCATATAGGTCTGCGCTCCCTCGATGACTTCGGCTTCCAGCCTATCTTCCCGTGGGCAGCTCCCTTTCGTTTTCTGCTTTCTTTCCTCCATAGAGTTTCTTCTTTAGACTTACTTCAAATAAAGTTCGGCCCTTCCCTGCGTGTCGATATTAGGCAGGTACTATGACCTCTGCTGACTTCTCGCAGTTCGTTGTTACTGCTCGCTTTCGCTCGCCTGCGAGACCTCTCCAGTTATGGACATACTCTTTCCATCTTATGTCTGCCCGATTTACCTTGGGCGATTTCGGATAGTTATCGGACTTTGATTTCTTTAGCAATCTTGTCCTCACCCTTAGGCCTCATATCGGATTTCTGTCCGTCAGACCAGATGTTTGCCGCCGGCTTCCTTCAGATTCCGTCTCGCGGCGGACACCCTTGCCTTTGGCTGTAACCTTCCCACTATCAGGGCGGTTTAGGGACTTGCACCCTTTAGAGTATGTTCGTGCTGGACGAACTAAAACAAAAAGCCAGACTATTATAGCCTGACTTTTCATTTGATAGCCCCTTATAGCCTTGCAAGTGTCTTGCACCCTCCATTACTCATCTGATGAAGCAGGTAGAAAAGTTCACCTGTATCTGAAGAACATACCTGTGATATTACAGGAGAGGTGATTTCATCATCTTCAAACTTCTCACTTACAGCCCCAATCTCATTCCCAAACACAAAGAAGAGTTTACCTGTATGAGGATTCCTTTTGACTTCAATCTCACTAATGCCCATATCTGCCTTGAAGTCACTGACAGACATGGTCTTTACAAAACTTAACCTTGCCATGATTCTGATGTTTTTACTGTTGTGAAGCCGGACTATTCCCACTCCAATGCAAGGTGAAGATGTTGTATAGTTTTTATGTTATAGTCTTGTTTTGTTTTTTGTTCCAAAGAAGAACCCACAGGGGTAGATACCACACTTCAAAAGTCATGGGGAGGGGCTTGATAAGCTATGATACACTTATGGAAATTCTTAAAAATTTTCAAAAAAATTAAAATTGGTGCCATGCAAGGCATCTATAAAAATCCTAACATGGGCAAAAAGAGTTATATAATAGCCTATGCTACCCAAAGAAAAACTCCCTCACCATAGAATAAGATGGTAGGGAGTAACTTACTGATGTACTTATTTATAATAAGTAGAAATGTTATATGCTACTTGCATTAAGTTCAAGATTTGCTTCAGACCAAGTTTCCTCCTTAAAATGAGGGTGAAGACCTGCTGCTTTGAAAAGTTCCTCATCCATGATTTGACGTACAAATGCCACATTCTCGGCAGTAGTGGCAATTGAATCATGGATTGTGAAGACAGGGACATTATGACCTCCCTCAACCCAAATTCTCCTGCAACACCTGTGTAGGATTAGCTCACTTTCAACAGACTGTAATAGACAGGCAAATCTATTTTTCTTGCTTGTTTTGCACATTGCTATCAGTTTATATATTTCAGGAAACAGCCCCTTGAATTTTCTTTTTAGGGCTGCATCTTCTGTATGCTGGCTGATATACCTGTTGTCTGAAAAGAATGTAATGAGTATCATGGTCTTTATCTTCTTCCTGTCTATTTCAGGATTATTGATTTTCCTCATCATGAACTCATACAGATATCCATCAGATGCTTCTTTAAGATAGTTTTGCAGTCTTGCTGCTGGTATGGATGACACATATCTTCTTATTCTTGAGGTCAGACTTGGGGAAAACATCTTTTGTATATTCTCTGGAAGATGACCAATATTTATATAAGCATTAGATTCCTTGTCCCAAAACTCAGGTCTCAATAAAACACACAGAAGGAATGGCTGACTATTGGATATATCAATGGTTGCCAGTCCCTTATTGTCATATTTAAGGAAATTCCTATAGTCTTTTTGGATGTTAGTTATCACTGAATGCAGCCTGTGGACATTTGAGTCAATCTGTGCTTTATATTCTTGGTTTTCAAGTGCTATGATGTTATAAAGTGCAGCCTGATATTGTGCCTGATAGTCTTTCCCTTGTTCAATCTGATTTGCATGCATTCTTCTATTCCAAGCATAATTCTTTGCCTGTGAACTGATTGTCAGTCTCTTCTGTCCATACCAATATGACAGGTATGGGTAATCAAGGAGTGGATTACGTTCAAATTTCCTTGTATGACTGTTGAACCTCTCTTCCAGTACTGGCTCTGGTTGAGTAATCCTTGCAGAAAGATAAGTATATCTTACCAATGGTTGGTTTTCATATTCAGGAGAAAACTTATAACCAAATGATTTTTCTTCAGGAACAGCAATGCCATCAGTAACCAATATCCCAGTCTGTATAAGATAATCAAGATAACTTAAATAATCCTTGAAATAATTTCTTATCACAGATGAATTTATTGGCACATAGCAATTATCTTTGATTAAATCTCTCTTGCCTGCCGGAATGGAACTTATCAAACCAATTATATGTATAAGCCTTTCCTTATCAAAGCAATAGCCAAAAGTGCCATTACGATTAACTGTCTTAATATGACCAGATTCATCTTCAGCAAAGAAATAATCTGTTATAGAATACAACTCCAGATGCCTATCAATATCAAGATTCTCAGGAATCAAGGCAAAAGAACCTGAATACTTAAGAGGAATACCAAGTTCACTTACAAATCTTCTGACTGGCTTCCTTAAAGAAACCAACCTAACCAATCTCTCCTTTGCTTCTTGCCAATCTCTATAAAGCATATCTATTTCTATTTTATCCATTATGTTGGGATATTTTATTCCGGTGTTAAATATAGTCAAGTTTCCCCATAATCTTATATTGATTACAGGGAATATGAATGAAATGATGTTAAAGGTTCTCCATTGCTTCTTCTATCTGGGTATTATCAAAGCTGTCAAGGTAGATTTGGGTGACCTTTTCTGAACTGTGCCCCAAGGATTCACTTATAATGGATGTTGAAACATGGGCTTTTTTCAGGACAGTGGCATAGGAATGCTGGGCCACATAGGTGGTTACATCTATTGTCACCCCTATTTCCTTGCCTATGGCTTTCAGAGTATCATTTACTTTTGTAATGACCTTATGCCTCTGTTTTTCTGCTGTTGGGCTGTCTTGTGGAAAGATGAGAAGATTGGAAACAAGTATTGGCTGTTACTATTGTCATACTTCTTCAGTACTTCAATGGCTTCTTCCTGTAAGGGGAGTTTGATTAGTTTCTTGGTCTTCTTCCTGTAATAGACAAGTTGGTCATCCATTATGTTCTTCTTTGTGAGGTATGCCATATCAGCAAAGTTGATTCCAGCCATAAAGTAGGAGAATTTGAACAGGTCAATGGCTAACTGATAGTAATAGCCTTTGTTTTCAGCTGGATAGTTGAATATTTTATAGACATCATCCTTCTTAATAGCCCTCTTAGGGGTCTCCTGATGAAGCCTTGCCAATCCAAATGTCTTGAAAGGATAGAACTCCTGCTTGACTATCTTCTTCTCCAATGCAATATTGTATATTCTCCTTAAAGTCCTGAACCTTATACCAATGGTGTTTTCAGCCAGTTTCTTCTTCCTGAGCCATGCTTCATACCTTTTCAGCCATGTTATATCAATGTCTGAAAAAGGCAGGTCAAGATGCTTGTTAAAGATGATTAGGGAGTTATACACCTGCTCCATTGAATCTGCATACCCATCCCTCCCTGCATCCCTCAATGCTGCAATTTCATCTTTGAATACTGCGCCTACAGTCACTGGCTTCTTCCTATTCTGGACTTTCTCTATCAGGGTAGTTGCAGTAAAGTCCATTTTTTCAGTCTTCAGTTCTACAATCTTGCTCTTGACCTCACTTGGGTCAGGGGGAAAACCCTGTGTATTATGCCTTCCTCTACTACCGAGTGCGGTAA
>ENA-ORTB01000751-ORTB01000751.1-human-gut-metagenome-genome-assembly--contig:-NODE-751-length-41482-cov-6.564004_pt1 | contig 41482 bp, 37 predicted proteins | sample MGYA00241905_ERZ509174 | MGnify/ENA primary metagenome ERZ509174 (study PRJEB26280, sample SAMEA2338851) | human gut metagenome | biome: human gut; feature: human-associated habitat; material: faeces... | reverse complement strand
AAGCCATTGCTGAAATCTTTCAGGTTTCATACATATTTCTCATTGATGGCAAAGATGAATAGAAGTGACAAATGGGGAAGTTCCTTTCGTGCTTCCCCATTTTATCCGTCCCTTTTTTACAAATTTAATAGTTCCAGAATTTTCTGCATGCCAGCCTGATATAAAGATTCCGCATATAATATCCATCTCTCACTAACTTCAGTAACGTATTTGTCTATTGTTTTTCGCTTTTCTTTTGATAATCCCATTGTCTGAACCTGTTCTTCATATTTCGATATTTTTTCAAGCATTCCCTGGTACACTGTATTTTCTTTCAGCTGATCTTCAACCTCATCAATCCAGGTATCCAGCAGCAACTCCAGCAGTTTCTTTGTGTCACCGTCATCATTTCCCAATATTGCTTTTTTAATTTTTCCAAGCATTGCTCCATAGGAGATCATTTGAGCCTGTCCCATATAAAAATGGTACTGTTCTTCTATCATTTCCTTTTCGCTTTCCAGTCGGAAATATTGATGCACTGCCTTATGCTCTTCTGTCGTTAGACTGATTGCCTGATTCGACTCCATAAATGTTTCTATTACTGGATACCTCTCTGTAAGTTCCAGTATTTTATTTTGCAGTCTCTGGTATTCCGCATCATGCTTTTTCAGATAGGTGCAAACCTGTTCTCCTATCCGTATCCCCAAGCATTGCTCATTCCAGATGATATCTGGCTGTGTTGTCATATCGGTGTCTCCCTTCTGTGTAGTTTTCCTGTTCCAAGCACAAGACTATACCACACTTCTGGAAGAAAGCTATTCATCAAACCTACTGAAATCTCCTGGCAGATCCTGTGCAACCTATCCCTTTTCCCACAAAAAAACTGGTATGAAAGACTCCTTGTTCTCTCATACCAGCTATCTATTTCTTATTTAACTGAATACACATTCTTTTCTATTCTCTGTGTATCCTGTACTTATTTATGGCAAAAATCAGACTACAGACACGCTATACACTCTTATGCTACATAATCCAGTTTACGACACCCCGGTTCAAAGGTCACATTGAAAATGCCCACCTGCTCTTTTGAAATAGGGGCAAGATAACTTTGTCCCGCAAAATACTGTGCAAAGGCGTCGTTTGGCTGTCCAATCGGAAAGAGCATAGATTTTTCATAAGCGGTCTTTTCGTCCGCTTCATTTACGTCCTCTTTCCAAATATCTTTTGCCAAACGGAAAGCCGCCCACGCTTTGGGCCAACCTGCATAAAAGGCTGCGTGTGTGATAATCTCGGCAATTTCGTTTTTGGTAATGCCGTTCGCCTTTGCCGATTCCAGATGATGAACAAATGAGGTATCGGTAAGCCCTTGTGAAAGAAGCGCTACCACGGTAATCAAAGAGCGTTCTTTCAAGGAGAGTTTGTCCTCTCTGCTCCATACCTGACCGAAAAGCACATCGTCATTGAGCTCTGCAAATTTCGGTGCAAATTCTCCGAGGGCGGTTCTTCCCGCCGTTTGCTTTACTGCCATATTGCTATCCTCCTAAAATGTGATATTAGAGCTTCTTTGATAATTTAGCCGCTTCGGAACGATTAGTTGCCATACCGGCATATTTCATTCCGTAAAGTCCGGCAAAGCGTTTCATCGTATATTCTCCGGCTTCCAGCATCCATTTTTCCGGCGCAGCGCCCTGAAAGAGGAAATAAAGTGTTCTTCCCGACAATGAGCCGTTTTCCACCAAACCGTAGAAGCGATCCAGTATATTTCGCACTGAGCCGCAGATATTGTGCCAGTATAGCGGAGAGCCGATGACAATTACCTCTGCCTGTTTCATTTTGGCAATGACCTGATCGAGTTCGTCGTCCTTAAAGTTTTGTCCGTAACTGCCGATCCTGTAATCAGTCAGATTCAACGTTTCATATTCTTTCCCTTGCAAAAGCTCTTTTGCGAGGGCAGCAGTATTCCCGTTCGAATTTGGGCTTCCGTTTATAAACAAAATGTTCATTCTTTATTCCTCCTGATTTTATCTGCTAAACATTTTTACCCATTTCATAGGCTTCAGCCATAGCCGGGGTATTCAGCACCTTACCTTTTTCATAAACGCCTGTGCCGTAAATTACACCCATTTCTTTTGCACCGTTTACACAGTCGGCGTAGCCACGAAAACAGGCAAGCGTAGTATCCATAGATGATTTATCTTCATCGGCAGCGGTCATAATGTAGTAAAATTCTTTGTTTTTCACTTCCAGCCAGCGTGCAACCGTTCTGTCGATCACCGCCTTTAATTGTGCGTCAATGGAATAGAAATAAACGGGGCTTGCAAGCACAAGCACATCGGCGTCAATCATCGCTTGCAGGATTTCAGCCATATCGTCTTTATAGACGCACTCGCCGCCGTGTTCACCGCAGAAATAGCAGGCGTGACAGGGCGCTATCTTTTTGCTTGCAACATTGATTTTGGTTACATTGTTGCCGGATTCTTTTGCTCCACGCATAAATTCATCGCAAAGCAAATCGGAGTTGCCGCCTTTACGGGGGCTGCCGGATAAGATAAGTACATTTTTCATCGTTTCAAATTCTCCCTGTTTTTTAATTGTTGTAGCCAAGCTCGGTCAGCCATTCGTCAACTGCGCTTTCGGCTTCGTCAACATTGTTGCCCGAATAGGTAAAGTAGTCATATTGTCCTTGTCGGAATGTATTTTCCTTTGAAAAGGGATTGATACCAACGGAAATTCAAGATGGTATGGGCGATAAACAAGGCAAACAGCGTGATACCGAGCCATTCGTGTAATCCGTCCCATAGGTGTTCCTGCATAAGAGCGACAAAAATCAGATACATTGCAATGTCAATGATGAGTTTGACAACCTGTTTATATTTCATTTTTGTCACCTCCATATCCAGCGCAATCCATTGTAAAAGTAGAGCATAGCGTAATATCCCGAATGATCACCGTCAGATTCAAGGTAATAGAGATTACCCTCTGCTTCATTATCGGCAAAACAGAAAAGTCCGCTGTCGCTTTCTCTCATAGCTTCAATTCCATTCTTAAATCCCGAATAGGCGAAATCATTCGTACCCGAAGCGGCAAAGATAAAGAAATCATCCCATTCGTATCCCGAATTCTTAATTACGCTCTCATAGGTTTCTGTGCTTGCCGCCGGGCCGCCGCTTGACGGCATAAAATAGCAGAAATAGTCGAGGGAGTGTTCAAAGGTGCGCCAAGTTGCCATAGAACCCATTGAAAAGCCGCAGAAAGCCCGGTAATCACGAGAAGCGGCAATCGCTTCGGGGGTGGTGTCCTCGGCATAGGTACTGTATTTGCCTTCCACCGCTGGAATCAGATCATTTATCAGTTCATTGTGATAATTGTCGGTCAGTCTCAGAGCAAGGCTGTAATCTCCACTGTCCTCCGGGCTTGTGTTGTTATAGGTAGGACAAACAACAATCATCCGCTGAATTTTGCCGTTCGCAATCCCGTGGTCGAGAATATGCTTCATTCCATGCGGTTCATCTGGGCTGCCGAGATAGGTATACTCATTGCTCCAACCGCCGTGCATAAGATAGAACACGGGATATTTCTTACTTTCGTCATAGCCATAGGGCAGATATACGACAGCGTGCTTTTGGAGCTTTTGGCTCTTTTCGTCGTAGGAAAAAGATTCGTAAGTATTGTAATAAAGGTCTTGCAGGGTGCCCTGCTGTTTCGCCTCGGTCAGGTAACTGTCGGGAATCGAGGTGAGCGAAGCCGGAAAGCGGTTTGTATCTTTCTCTGTATCAGACGGCACACCGTTGTTTTCAGCTTCTAAACTGTTTTCTGTTCTCGACACCTCGCTGCTTGCCGAGGTGTCGAGGGTCTGTGAATCACACGCCGAAAGAATGAGCGACGAGGCGATCAGCATAGTCAAAATTAGAATACCTTTTTTCATAGCGTTATTTTTCAAGGCTCTCTACCCAAGCCGCTACGTCGCTTTCACTGGCGCCAGAACGAAAACGCTGGCCTTCCTGCCAATCACCCGTACCTGCCATTTCTGCAAGCAGTTCGCCGCTTTCGCCAAGTCCCGAACTGGAAGAAGTGCAGAAAGGAATGACTGTTTTCCCTGTAAAATCGTTTGCCTCAATAAAGCCATTAACCGGCCAAGCGGCAATGCCCCACCAAATGGGATAACCGATGAAAACGGTATCATAGCTGTACCAGTTTTCCACAGTATCAGCCACCAGTTCAATGTCCCGCAGAGATTCATCGTCGTGTTCACGCACAACACGGCTGTTATCGTCCGTCCAGTTAAGGTCAGCGTCGCTGTACGGCTCGGCAGGCTCTAACTCAAATAAATCGCCGTCTGTTGCGGTGGCAATGTAATTTGCCACATTCTCGGTATTGCCGGTTGCAGAGTAGTAGACAACCAATGTTTTTCCTGCTTCATCGGTAGGATTCTGCGCCACGGCAGAAGAATCGGGCTGTTCTTCGGATTCGGTAAGTCCAAAGGAATTTACCCAATCTACGATTTCCTGCTCTGCGTCTTGAATATCATTGCGGGAGATAGATTTGCCGTCCAATACCTCGGCGTTTGGCTCAAGTTCTTTGATTGTGGAAATGGTATCCGAAAAGCCGCTGCCGCCGTGGGTGTTAAAGGGAATAATCGTCTTGCCGGAAAAATCGTACTCGTCAAAGAAAGAGTAGAGAATCATCGGCATATCGCCCCACCAGTTGGGATAACCGACAAAGATATTTTCGTAGGTATCAAAGTTTTCAATCGTGTTTTTGATTGCCGGTCTTGCGTTATTGCTTTGCTCTTCACTTGCAAGATCAACCAGTTCGTCGTGGTCGGTGGGATAGGGTGTTTCCGGCTCAATACGGAAAATGTCAGCACCAACGGTTTCCTGAATCACATAAGCCATATACTGCGTATTGCCCAGCGTTTCACCGTCGATTACAACTGTACTGTCATCAACATTATCGGGCATCGAGAAGTACACCACAAGATTTTTCCCGTTTGTGTTACTCGGCGTAGGGGGGCTCTCGTTTGTCTGCGAACTGCTTTTTTCGGGTGTTGATTCGCTGGGGGATTGATTTGTCGAGCAGGCCGCCAGCGACAGCACCATAGTAAGCACCATAAAAAGCGAAACAATCTTTTTCATCGTTTTTCTCCCTTTCTGTTTTTAATAACATTTCTTGAAGATTCCAAGGATTTCTTCGTGGGTCATTTTTTTATAACTGCCGGGCATAAGGGCACAGGAATCTGCGATTTCTTTCAAGTCGGTATTTTCATTCACGCCCAAGTCCTGCAAAGATACAGGCAGTCCGATTTCGATAATGAAATCTTCCAAAGCCTCAATACCTGCAAGGGCGATTTCTTCGTCCGTTTTGGCCTCTGCCGAAACTCCCATAACCTCGGTTGCAAACCGTTTGAATTTCGGCAAGCCGTATTTGTAAATATGGCGGTAATAAACGGGGTGCAGAACGGCAAGCCCCTCGCCGTGGTTGCAGTTTGTGTATGCGCCGAGCTGGTGTTCCATTTGGTGGCACTCAAAATCCATTCGCTTGCCCAGTTTGATAACGCGGTTTTCCGCCATTGTCGCCGCCCACATCAAATTGCTTCGTGCAGTGTAGTCCTGCGGATTCTGAATAGCAGCACGCAGGTTGCGGATTGCACTTCGCATAAGCGCCTCGGAAATATCGTCCGATACATTGTCCTCATTCGGCTCGCTGAAATAAATCTCCATAATGTGCGACAGAATATCAAAGCCGCCGGAAACCATTTGCTTTTTTGGAACGCTATAAGTATAGGTGGGGTCAAGCAGGGCAAATTTGGGGTTGCATTGCGGATAATCTCTCCCTGTCTTGATTTTCAATTCCTCATTGGTAATGACCGCGCCGCCGTTGCACTCGCTACCCGTACCTGCCACGGTAACGATCACGCCGAGAGGTAACGGCTCGAAGTCAAAAACACCCGGTCTTTTCCAGAAATCTTCCCATACATCGCCGTCATAACGGGCGGCAATCGAAATCGCCTTGCAGCAGTCCATAACCGAACCGCCGCCGATTCCTAAAAGCAGACTGACATCATTTTTCTTTGCCAGTTTCGCACCCTCCAATACCTTCGCATAGGTGGGATTCGCCATAATACCGCTAAACTCCACAACGGTTTTTCCTGCGGCTTTCAAGATGTTTGTTACCTCGTCATAGATACCGTTTTTCTTGATTGAGCCGCCGCCATAACATAGCATAACGGTATCGCCGTAGGCTTTCGTCAGGCAGCAAAGGTATTCCTTTACACAGCCTTTTCCGAAAAACACCTTTGTAGAATTTTCAAAAATAAAGTTATTCATTGTCATAGTCCTTTCTCTGATTTATTGATAATTTGAGCTAATCATTGCATTTGATTTTCCCAAAAATTCACAGCGTCGTTTATCCAACCCTCCGCAACCGTTCCCGTTCCGAGACCGAAGCCGTGGCGAAGTCCCTCGTAATGATGAAACTCTGTTGGGATTCCAAGCTCGTTTAAGCGATTCAGCCGAGCCTCCATTGTACGCCAGTTTGCAATACCGTCATTTTCGCCCACACAAGCGTAAGTCGGCGGGTCGCTTTCGCTGTATTCGCTGTGACCTGTGTACTGCATAATCACAGCCCCGGCCTGCGGTAAATCTTTTTCCCCGAACGCAGCCGTGCCGTAAGAGCCGAGCCAAGCCGCCATTCTTCCTCCTGCCGAGCCGCCCCAAAGGGAATAGCAATCGGTGTTTACTTCTAATTCGTCGGCATTTTCAAATATAAAGCTGATTGCTCTCGCTAAATCCTCGCAGGCGGTTTGTGCGCCGGGGCGGTAGATCAAGGCAAAGGCGTTGTAGCCCATTTTGGATAATTCCAAAGCGTGGGGAAAACTGTCGTGCATTGCACCTACATAGGCAAATCCACCGCCTGCGTTGCATACCGCAAACCGTTCACCGGGATTTCCTTTGAAGAAGAACAAGCCTGTATCTTCTTTTGCGGGATCAGCCGCTTTTTCTTCATCGGTATAAATATCGTAAAAGATTACATCGCCGTTTTCAGCATGGCTTTTCATATAGTTTGCAATCTCTACCGTTTTGTCGGGGTCAATATTGGTGTACCAAGTGAGCCCCAGTTCGCCTAATGTATCGCCGCTGTAATAGCTGCTGTTCACAGGGAATATCAGCCTGCCGTAATCGCCAAAGGCAGTGTCATTTATCACATCGGAGATTTCCGTATCATGCGTATATTGTTCTATATCATTCTGATTTGTTTGCACAGTAGTTTCTGCTTCTTTGAAATCTGTGTCCGATTCAGTGCTGTTCATATCTGCGCTGCACCCTGCCAAGAAAACGGCTATGCAAATCAGTACCGCAACAAAAGCATTTGCTCTCAAAGTCGTCACCAACCTTTCTGATTACATTATAAAAAAAACGAGACCTCATAAGAAGTCTCGTTTCGTTCATCAGTTTATACCCAAAGGTTATAACAATCTGTTTAGTGGTACAATTCCTTGCTCACCTTTTCGGCAGCATCCAAAAACTGCTGTACGGTAGGCGTTGGAGTGGGAGAATGGAGGATTCCATAGGGAATACAATGGTTCCACTCCACAGGTATTACTTTCAGTAGAGGGTGAACATTCGCCCATCCGGGAATAGCCAGCAATACATCATTTGTATTCTCACAACGATTAAATATATCCATTCCGTAAAAGTCAAAATCCACAATATTTATTTGTGGGTGATTCTGCCAAAGGTCGTCTCGGAGCTGATCGACATAGCGGCTCCAGCCACGGTGCATAAGCAGCAGATTTTCGCCGTAGAGGTCAGAAAGTTGCAATTTATCTTTGGTTGCCAATCGGTGGTGAATAGAAACAGCACAATGAAACGGGCCTCTAATCAATTCCAAGCCCGCACAAGCACGAACATCTAACATTGTATCATCGAAGATACCGCCGACTATATCAATGTTTTTGCCTAAATTGGCTAAAATCTCCCGTGCGTTTTCGGGGGTGTTCTCAAAGGGTACAATTTGAAATTTGATATTTGGGTGCAAGGCTTGAACTCTCGACCAAAGTTCCATAAGAAGCTGTGCAGGAGTGATAGGCGATGAACCGATACGAATAATATTGCTATCTTCCTGCATTGCATTTTTGGCTCTTGTAATGGAATCTCTACAATATTGTATAATGTATTTTGAATCCTGATATAGAGAGTGTCCGGCCTTTGTTAAGTGTAGCCCTCTGTGTGTCCGATCAAATAGTTTAACGCCCAACGAATCCTCCAGCAAATTGATTTGTTTGATAACAGCTGTAGGTGTAATAAAGGATTCCTCCGCCGCTTTGTTAAAGCTGCCTGCGTCCGCTACTCTTATAAATGTTTCAAGCTGCGGGTTATACATAACATTTCACCTGCCTTCTACACTGTCTTTCCGCCTTTGCAACGCCCGTAATGCTTGTATCTGATGTGTTTTCAAATTACTTCCTTATGTAGTGTTAGCATTTATATCCCCCCGTTTTGAATATAAAAGAAAAACTGGTTTCTTAATTTTTACTCTTTGAATCTCTGTTTTTTATCGCTTATTTCAAATAAAAAAATTATTTCTGTCTCGCCTTAAACGCACGATCAATCTCCCGCTTCGCGTCCTTTTTCGCCAGATCGTCTCTCTTATCATACAGCTTCTTACCGCGTGCCAGACCAATCTCTACTTTTACGAGACTTCCCTTAAAATAAACCTGCAGCGGCACCAGCGTATATCCTTTTTCTTTGATCTTTGACATCAGGCGGCGGATCTCCAGTTTGTGGAGAAGGAGTTTCCGCACACGCAGCGGATCTTTGTTAAAGATATTTCCCTTCTCATATGGGCTGATATGCATGCCGAATACATACACCTGACCGTCGCTCTCGATCTTGATAAATGCCTCCTTGATGCTGCATTTACCCATGCGGATCGATTTAACCTCGGTACCGAATAACTCGATCCCGGCTTCGAATTTATCATCGATAAAATAATCATGGTAGGCTTTCTTATTGTTCGCCACCATCTTGATTCCTGCTCCCATTTTAATTCCTCTTTCCCTCTCTACTTTTTACATCTTATTTTACAATCTTCTACTTCCAGTACACCGCCGGCATAAAATCAATCGTCCTCGCATACCGGTCGCACGCAGTCACGCGAACGCGGATAGTCTGACCGAGCTTGTACGTCTTTCTCGTCATCTCTCCGACCAACTCATAGTGTGCTTCGTCAAATACGAAATAGTCGCCGCGCAGTTCATTGACATGAACTAATCCTTCAACCGTGTTCGGCAGCTCGACATAGAAGCCCCAGTTGGTGACACCGGAAATGACTCCCTCGAATTCTTCTCCGATGTAATGTTCCATGTACTGGACTTTCTTCATCTTATCTGTTTCGCGCTCGGCTTCGTCAGCGCGGCGCTCCAGGGCCGAGGTCTGGACTGCCACTTCCGGCAGGATTTTTTCAAAATGGGCGGTTTTTCGCGCATCCATATTGCCGTGCAGGCACTCTTTGATGATCCGGTGGATCTGCAGATCCGGGTAACGGCGGATCGGGGAGGTGAAATGGGTATAGTATTTCGCCGCCAATCCAAAATGACCGGAGTTCAAGGTCGAATATTTCGCCTGTTTCATGGAGCGCAGCGTCAGACGGCTGAGCAATGCCTCCTCCGGCGTGCCCTCGATCTTTTCAAGCAGCTTTTGCAGCTCTTTCGGGTGGACTTCGCCGCCCGGCATCCGCAATGTATATCCAAAATTGTTGATGAACGTGCCGAGTTTCGCCATCTTCTCCTCATCCGGTTTCTCATGGATTCGGTAGAGGAACGGCATTTCCTGCCAATAATAGTCCTCGGCTACCGTCTCATTTGCCATCAGCATGAAATCCTCGATAAGCTTCGTCGCCGCGTTGCGCTCATACGGCTTGATCTCGATCGGGCGTCCTTTGGCGTCGAGTAAAATCTTGCTCTCTGGAAAGTCGAAGTCAATCGCACCGCGCTCCTGGCGCCTCTTGCGGAGAAGCTGCGAAAGTTCTTTCATTTGCAGGAATAAATCCACAAATTCCTTATATTTCTCCTTTGTCTCTGCATCATCATCCGTGATGATCGCATTGACCGCCGTATACGTCATCCGGCGATCGACGCGGATCAATGTCTCTGCAATCTCATGTCCGATCACGACGCCTTTGTCATTGATCTCCATGATACAGCTCAGCGCCAGGCGATCTTCGCCCTGATTCAGGGAACAGATACCATTTGAGAGTTTATGCGGCAGCATCGGAATGACGCGGTCGGTCAGATACACGCTCGTTCCGCGCTTTAATGCCTCGCGGTCAAGCGGGCTGCCCTCGCGGACATAATGGGTCACATCCGCGATGTGTACACCGAGCCGGTAACCCTGCTCCGTCTTTTCCAGCGTGATCGCATCGTCGAGATCCTTCGCTTCCTCACCATCGATCGTAACTGTCGGCAGATCGCGCAGATCCTTGCGTCCCGCCTTGTCCTCCTCGCGGACGGCATCCGGGATCTCTTCAAGCTGCGCCATGACCTCCGGCGGAAATTCTTCCGGCAGACCGTATGCTTTCACGATCGATAAAATATCGACTCCCGGATCGTTCATATGTCCGAGAATGCTGGTGATCACGCCCTCCGGCTTCTTATCCGGGCCGTTTCCGTAATCCTTGATCTTCACGATGACCTTATGACCGGTCACTGCGCCCGCGTCACACCCCTGCGGGATGAAAATGTCGCGTGAAATCCGTGGATTGTCCGGGATCACAAAGCCGAAACCGCCGTTTTTCTCATACAGACCGACCAGCTCCTGATTGGCGTGCTCCAGGATCCGCACGATACTTCCCTCGGCTCTGCGTCCGCCGTCGCTCTCCTGCTCAATCACAACCAGCACCTTATCGCCGTGCATCGCGCCCTTTGTTTTTTCACGCGGAACGAACACATCCTGCTCACGTCCCTCGATTGTCACAAAACCGAAACCCTTCGGGTGTCCCGAATAAATACCTGCCTCTGAAAATGTCTCCGGGCGTCCCAGCTTGCCCTTGCGGGACATGCTGATTTTTCCCTCTTCCAGCAGATAATCGATAACCCGCTGCAGCTCCCGGCGCTGTTCCTTCGGAATATTTAAAAGAAGTGCCAGCTCCTTCAGCTTCATCGGCACGTATGCCGGTTCATTCATGACATCCTGAATCATCTTGCAGCGGCGGGTAAACTCCTCCTCGGAAGCGCCAGCATCCTCACGCTCCTTCTTGCCGCGCTTTTCGCGCTTCTTATCCATCTCACGCTCAAGCTTTCGATCACGGTCTTTCTTTCCCGCTTTATCCTTTTTCTGGCGCACCGACTCCTCTTTCGGACCTTTCGCACGCTCCGGTTTTTTCTTCTTTTTTCCGTACCTCTCTTCCCACTCGCCGATCAGCCCATCCCCGTCAATCTGGCGCTGTACGCTGCTCTCCCGGCTTTCTCCGGACATTTTCCCTTCCCGCGCTTCTTCTTTCCGCATCACAAACCGCTGTTCTGCATTCTTCCGGATCATCTCCAGCATCTCATCCGAGAGCTTTGTCTCCGTCTGCTGGTGCTTTTCAAATGTCTTTCTTTCTCTCCTGCGATTTTCCGGCATTTTCTGTCCTTCCTCTTTCTGTGAAGCTGCCGCACTCTGCATCTGCGCCTGGCGCTTCTGCTGTTTTGCGTATTTCTGAGCCTCGCTTCTCTTTATTTTTCCCATGATTTTATCAAATATGTTCAAATTTATCTCACTTCTCTTTCTTAATTCACATTCTCGCGCCATTTCCTATGAAAAAAAGCTGCCACGTCCAGCGCTCTCTGCCTCTCACCCCTGCATCTGCTCGGAAACTACCGGCAAATATCAGATTCAGGAAACAGATCCCGCTGCCACGCGACAGCCTCTTAAAGGTTCCTTACAGGAATTTCAAATTCAAAACTAATGCAAGGATCAGCCACAGAATTGCAGCATATTTGGTCAGCTTCTCCAGCTTTCCTTCCATAGAACGGCTTTTATTTCTGCCCCAGTAGCTGTCAGCCATACCGCCGATGGAACCGGACAGACCTGCCGATTTGCCCTCCTGCAGTAGGATTACCGCCGACAGGAATACACAGATAATAATAAATATGATCGTAAGGATCGTCTTGATCATCTTCGCACCTCCTGAATAAACATAGTAATCATAGCATATTTTCGGCGGAAGGACAACTGTTTTTTTCCCGACTTCAACCCGGGAATTTGCCGTATTTAAATGCGAAGCCACGGCAAATTCCGTTACCGGGCTTGATTTTATCTCCCGTCGTGCGATACAATAGAGTTCTATCACATTTACAATCAGCGAAATCCTTTTTTTCATGGGAACAGCTATTTTTTATCATAAAATGAGTCAGGAGGGTTCTATTTTGAAAAAATTCACTTCGGCGTTTGGGCGTCTGTTTCTCTCTGCCGTCCTTATTTTTCTGGTGTTCTACACCATGATGCCAGCCATCAATCTGCACGATCAGGATTTCATCGTATTCCTGATTATCTGCATTCTGATTGTACTGGCAGTCAACTTTATGGAAAGCATTCTCATATTTCTGAAAACAGTGCAGCAAAACCGCGGCGTTGAGATCGTGCGCGATCCTGTGACTGGACGGATGGTTCTGCGGCGCAAGTACGCCGACGCCTCCGGCAGTCCGTTTGCCGGTTTTAAGGCGATGGGACGCCCGTGCAAATATGGCACGATCGCGATCGCTGTCCTGATCTTCTTTTCCCTGATCGCCTCGGCGGCGGGCATCCAGCTTTTTAATGCGTCCCGCTACCGCGATCTGATCACCGTTACCGAGGGCGATTTTGCCTCAGATGTCGCAGAGCTTGGCATGTCGCAGATCCCGGTCGTTGATAAGGACACCGCCTCCCGGCTCGGAAGCAAAAAGCTCGGTGAGATGACCGACCTGGTCTCCCAGTTTGAGATTCAGGAAAATTACACACAGATCAACTACAAGGGGACACCGTACCGCGTGACGCCTTTGCGCTATGCCGACCCGATCAAGTGGCTGTACAACCAGAAGAAGGGACTTCCGGCATACATTGCTGTCAATATGGTCGATCAGAATACTGATCTCGTCTGGCTGTCCTCCGGCATGAAGTATTCCACCAGTGAATATTTCTTCCGCAATATCAACCGCTACATCCGTTTCTGCTACCCGACACGGATGTTTGAGACGGTCTCCTTCGAGATCGACGACGATGGAAATCCATACTGGGTGGCGCCGACCATCGCCTACCGGATCGGCTGGTGGAACGGCAAGGACATCGACGGCGCGATCCTCGTCAATGCTGAGACCGGCGAATCTAAGTGGTACGCCAAGGCGGATGTCCCACAGTGGATCGACCAGCTCTATGATTCGAACCTCATCATGGAACAGCTCGACGACAACGGCAGATTTCAGAATGGTTATTTAAACTCTATCTTCGGTCAGCGCGGCGTGCGTCGGACGACCTACGGCTACAACTATCTAGCCATCGATGACGATGTGTGGCTGTACACCGGCATGAGCTCTGTAACCTCAGATGAGTCGAACATTGGCTTCGTCCTCGTCAACCTGCGGACGAAAGAAACGAAATTTTACACCGTTCCGGGCGCCACCGAGCTCGCCGCAATGGATTCCGCGCGCGGACAGGTGCAGCACTTAAATTACAGTGCGACCTTCCCGCTTCTCTTAAATATTTCCGGACGACCGGCATATTTCATTTCCCTGAAAGATGCTGCAGGGCTTGTGAAAATGTATGCGTTCGTCGATGTCGCGCAGTACCAGATCGTCGGCACCGGACAGACGATCGATGAGGCGAAGCGCAATTACCGTGAGACGCTGGGACAGGAGGAAATCGAAGATCCGACTGCCAAGGAACCGGCGGCAAGCGAAACTGTCTCCGGCACGGTCGAGGCGATCGAGAATGTCGTCATTTCCGGCAACACCTACTACTATTTCACGCTGACCGATGACCGCACCGACAGCATCTACACCGCTGCGATCACCGTTTCCGAGCGGCTTCCGTTCGTGCAGGCGGGCGACTCCGTTTCCTTTGAGTGCGTCGAGAATGGTTCTACAAAAGAAGTTATAACCTGGAGGTAAGATAACATTGAAAAGTGAAGATATGATTTTAAAGGCAGCCATCGTGCACATCCTTGATTCTTCGGTGGGAATTCCGGTTCTCTCCGACCAGAGCATGGAGGTCGGACCCGATTTTTCCGACTTCCTGAAAGCGCATATCGAGAAAATAACGGAAAGTGACGATGTCAAGCACTGTACATTTGCAGAAGGATCCGAGGTCAAAGAGCTGCTGCAAAACTGCACCCCGGACAATTTCGTCGAGACGAGCAAACAGCTCGCCGAGCGCCTCTACGACATCATGAATGCGAATATTGACATTCCAGCCGCCGATGTGGCGATGACCGTGTTCGGCTGCAAGGGCAAGGATTATCTGGCATTCTTAAAGATGAACTACAAGACCTCCTACACGCATCAGACCAGGGAAACGGACGGCGGCAACAGCAACGAGATCATTTTACAGCGCGCACTGCTTCCGGGACAGGGACAGCGCCTCTCCGAGGCGTTTGTCCTCGATCTCTCCGACGGCTCCCTGATTCTGGCTGAGAAAAAATATGAGGTCAACGGCGAAAAATGCTTCTATTTCTCCGAGCTCTTCCTCGAATGCCGCGCCCCGCTCTCCCAGAAATCCAAGCTCGATATCGTCACCCGCGCCGTCGATCAGGTTGCCAAAAAATATTACGGCGACGAGGATGCACAGAAAAAGATGGAAATCAAAGACATTATCTGTAATGAATTAGAGGAACAGGGCGAAATCAAGGTGTCCGAACTGCGCGAAAAAGTATTTCCCGGCAGCCCGGAGATGCTCGAGGAGCTGGATGAAAAACTCGACCGCTACAACCTCTCCTACGAGACGGTCGCGCCGAAAAATGAGCAGACGATCAAGAAATTCCAGAAACAGAAGCTGTACACTGACACCGGCATCGAGATCACGATCCCGATGGAAGAATACAGAAATCCCGACCATGTGGAGTTTATCACCAACATGGACGGGACAATCTCGGTGTTGATTAAAAATATTGGGATGCTGAGCAGTAAATAGCCTCTCACACAAAATTTATTTATCGGCTGATTCAAACGATTGCGATACATAATAACAGAAACATCCATCAGTCATGCCGCTGATCAAATCTTGTATACACCTCACAGAACCGCGCCGCAAACGACGGCTCGCGTCCACCCGCATACAGATGAGAAACATCCCCAAAACTGCTCATGCGGAAGGATGCGACGCCGGAGCGGCGCTCTTCTGTATAGAGCACCGTCACCGACGACGGCGCCGCACAGGTTCCATGCCAGAGCTGCATCGGAGAGATATTTAAGAGATGGGAAAGCAGGACGCATTCGACGCCAAAATGACAGAATAAAACAATCGTGTCCTCATTCGGTGCCACGGCCCGGTAAAACAATCCATTTCTCACATATCCGTGCCGCCTGAGCAACCGGTCAAGCTCTCCATTCACCCAGTCGTACTCTTCTTTTACATGGGCGTTCTGAAAGACTTCTGTTTCATGCCAGTGATCCTTAGCAAAATACTTCGGCTCCGCCATCCACGCATCCGGCAGCCAGTCCCAGACACAGTGCCCGGAATCCTTTCCCGGATGTACCGCCTGCGGGGCAAATTCACGCAGCCAGCTACAGGTTTCTGCCGTGCGGCAGGCTTTTTTTAAGGTCAGGGACGCCGTGTCCTTCGCACGCCCCAGCGGCGATACATAATAAGCCGCCACCGGAATCGGCGCCAGACGGTCTGCCAGAAGCTTTGCTTCCTCCCAGCCAGCCGGGGTCAGGGAATCAATTGAGTAATCAGGATCCGCATGGCGGACAATCAGAAGGCGCATAGGAAAACTCCTTTCGTAAAGAAATGTTACAAAACCAAAAAGCGCGGTGCTCATGACCAAGGGATGTATCTGGGCGCGGGCAAAATTAGAGCATCTTCCGATACTCCTGCTTCCACCCATTTAAAAGTTCTTCCGCACTCTCCATCCGCCGGACTGGATTGCGGTCAAACATCGTTTCGACCATGCGGACATTCCCGCACTTCTCCGCGGTCTGGTTCGCCTCGTCGAGTTCCCGTTTCCAAATCTTCTTCTGTTCCGGTGTCATCGCAGCCGCATGGCGCTCCTTAAGCTCCAGCTTCGGATCAATCAAGGCAAGCTGGTACAGGTGCTTCAGCATCTCCGGGCTCTTGTCGAAATTGTAGGCCATTTCATAAGCGGTAAACGCTTTCTCAAACCAGAAAATCCCGGCATACGCCGCCCCGATATTGTTCCAAATCTTCGCGGTAAATTCGTCCGTCAGCGATTTGACCCGCCAGTCCTCCAGAATCCGGTTGTAGTAATAGATCGCCGTCCCAAACTGCCGCAGGCGGAAATAGTAATCCGCCGTCTCCTTCCGGAACTCCGCCGCATTCATTTTGCGAAATGCCGCCAATTTCTGGCGGTATGCCGCAATCTCCTTTGCCGTATAATAACAGCACTCCTGCAGAATCACGATCGGCAGCTCGTCCTGGCTCTCGCCGCTCCGCTGCCATGCCTCCAGTTTGCCGGCCAGAAACGAAAGTCCCAGCTCCGAACGGATAAACTCAATCAGGCGGTCATCCACAAATCCATCCAGCACCAGAAGCGGATTCTGATAAATGACATAACACAGCTCCTGCGACGATGCGATATGGACGCCCAGCCGTTCTATGTAAAAAGGATGTCGAACCGGCTCCTGCCGGCAAAGTATCAGACTCATAATGAAACCTCTTGTTTAATCATCCGGTTTGTCGCCGGAAACAATTCTCCAAATCCCAAATCACGTATCATGACGATCATCGTGTCTTCCCCGGTAAATCCAAATGCCATCTCGATCCGGGTCGTCCGGTCCGGGCGTTTCGGGAATCCCTCAAGCGGAATCTTCACCGTCTTCTTTTTGCGCGGTTCCAGCGGCTGGAGTGAAAATTCTACCTCCGGCGTGCCCGACACGATAAATTCCGCCGTCATTTTCGTCTCATACCAGCTGTCCCCGGCGGATGCCAGCACCAGCTGTCCCTCTTTTTCACGCTCCTGAATCTTTAAGGAAACCGTTGTTTTCAGCCGCCCCTCACAGATACAGGTAAATTGGTACGCACTCTGCGCTTCACAGAGATCTTCCGAGCGGATCAGCGCCCCTCGGGTAAATACATCCATCTCCGCAAACACCCGGCGCCGTTTGCAGATCTGCTGCATAAAATCTGCCGCCCAGTCCGTCTGTGCAAATCCCCTGCCGGTCAGGATGATCGCTGAAAACAGACGCTTCTGCAGCAGCCGTTCCGCACAGGAGGAAAGAATCCGGTCTGCCATCTGGATGCCCGCGTCGCTGTCCAGCACATTTAAGTGGAATGACTCCTCCAGTTCCTCCTGATCCGCGACCACCTGCATCTGGCGCAGCCCGCGCTGCACTCTCAATTCATAATAATGAAGACCATTCTCCGAAAGTTCAAACATTCCCACCTGGTTGCTCCAGACTTCCCGTTTCTGGCTCATCACGTAATATACAAAACTCTCCGCATGACTGATCACATGCACCCGGCTCCGGTCGATTTCCAGAAAATCGGCACAGTACATCAGGCAGTCCACCAACTTTACCTCAAGCTTTGGCACCGTGATCACCAGGTTTTCTATCTCTTCTTTTCCGGACGCCTGTCTGGGAATCGCAAGCACCTGCTTCAGGAACATTTTCAGCAGATATAAGCCCTCGTAGCGGACACCGTCGATCGTGGCGGTGCCGTCCTTCATCGCCAGGGAAAGCAGCTTATCTTCCACTACCATGCCCTCTAACGCGCCCCCGGCACTCTCCTCTGCCACCCGCCAGACGTCCGAATCCGGTTCTTTTCCGATCCGGGTCGGAACCGACCAGATCGTCTCCTGACCCTGACAGGATATATGTGTGCATGAATCACACAGATCCATGCCAATTATAAGTCCATTCATCTATCGTTTGTCCGTCTGTCCCTTTCCTCAGGCGATCGGGAAAAGTGCGCTTACCGCCGCATCTCTCTTCTGGTACTCCCGCATCTTTTCCCGAAGCGCCGTCTCGTTATTTACTTTTAAAGAAAGACTCATCTCATTGAGCGCCGCAAACCGGCTTTCCCGGCTGCGTCCCGGAATCTCCCGGCAGGAAATCTCTCCCTTTTCTTTCGTCTTCCGGACGCCGTCCTCTTCCTCTTCGATCTGATATTCCAGCGTCTCGCCCTCAAAAATCACCTTTTCACGGATGTAAATATCCCGGTAAACGAGACGCATTTCCTCATAGTGGAACTCTTCCTCCTGCGGCAGAATCCGCAGCCGCAGATACGGGCGCACCGCCCGGTTTCCGTGATACTCGATGATTTCTTTATCTAAAATATTGCCCGGGATATGGATAAACCGCGCCAAATCTTTAAAATAGGCAAAAATCATGCCCGCATCTAAAAGCACATCCACCACCGACTGGCACAGGCGCCGCTGTTCCTCCGAAAGCTCCGGCAGCGTCGCATAATACTTTGTCAGCGCCAGCAGATAAATATCCGGGATCCGTTCCCGATCCGAGCTTCCCTGCACAGCACCCTCCAAAAATGCGAACACCTTGTCGTCCGTCGGACGGTTTTCCAGAAAATATTCCACGCTCTTGACCGTGAAATACGCGCGCACGATAATTTCCCCTGTTTTCTTGCGTGACGCATAAAGCTCGAACACCCGGTCTAACTTTGCTGTATTGCCGGTAAAGAGCATCTGCGCCACCAGCCGTTCCTCCAGATCGTACGTCTCCACCCGGAGTCGCAGCCCTTGCATCAGGACGCGGTACATCTGATCCACCGTACCGTTGAAATGTTCGCAGAGATAATCGAGAATCACACTGTCCGGCTTCTCGTGTTCAAAGACATACCAGGTCAGATAAAGCAGGTGGTCATCCCGGTCAAAGAGATTTTGAAGCAGCATTCTCCCGCAAAGCCGCAGCAGCAGATTGACCGGCAGACCTTCCAGACCATACCGGCACACCATCTCATACGCCTCGCTGAAATGCCCGCATCGGATCAGCGTCCCGCAGACGCCGTTTCTCTCATCCCGCGTCAGCTGGTCCTTGTCAAGACTCAGAAGGTATGAAACACTTCCATCCTTTTTCTCATCCTCAATCCCATCCGCCATCCTCTTATAATACCGCACGATCGCTGACAGCACCTTTGCCCTAAACAGCGGGTGCAGCTCCATCTTCTGATCCGCGTGCTCCAAAAGGATCGCATCGTCCCCGGTCAGCACCTCCTTGCGGCAGGCTTTTGCACACGCATTCATAAAGAGGAACGGATGCATCGGATTCATTTCAAAACAGGTCTGTAAAAGTTCCTCCATATCCGTAAATACCGGCTGGATGGCGCAATTTACCCGCGCATACCGCGTCTCATTTTCATCCTGGAATAGAACCAGATCGCGCTCCGAAAACAGCGGCACATACGCCGTGCCCTCGTTCAGCACATACGCGTCCTCCGTCATCTGCTCCTCATGGCGCACCACCACGTATTTCATCGCCGGTTCCCGGCATTCTACCCGGCAGGATTTCAAAATCCCCGGCAGGACACGCGCCATCTGCGTATCGATCAGTTCCGGATAGATCAATTTCCGGTACAGGACCGCCAGGGCACCGTCTATCCGTTCCTTGAAAAGCTGATCCACCGCAAACTCTTCCATCGCCCGCTCGTACATCCGGTAAATATCCGAATCCGGCGTTCCATATGTAAGAAGGTTCGCATAAAGCTTCGCCAGTGACCCCGCATCCAAATTTGCCGAATACGAAAAGTATAAAAATACCTCACGCGACATCAGGCGGTCATAATTCTCCGGCATCGCATATAAATAATATTCATACAGGCGCGTCAGACTCAAATCTGCCTCCAGCGCCCGGCTATACCATTCAAAACAGGCTGTCTCCCGGCAGTCTCCCCGGATCAGCATTGCACAGAGCGCCTCCAGAATCTCCGTCTCCGGATACAGCCCGTAAAGTTCCGTCAAAAGGCGTCTGTAAAACTCCCGGTACGAACGGGACGCACGCATCACCCGGACCGCCGCCAGTGCCAGCTCACGGCTGATAATTTTCCGGCGTGCCCCATAGTACAGGGCATGAAGCTCAAAATTGCCCGCATTGTCTAAAAGGATCGGATCACTCTCCAGAAGTTTCAGTCCCGCCGCATAGAGGAATGGGCTGTGACAGCCGTCCTTAAACTCCTGCTCCATGCTGATCAGCACCGTAACCGGATTTTTCTGCAGTTCCTCATCCAGACGCAGAAGCATCAGATAATAAAACAGGCTGCTGCCCGTCTCCTCCGACGCATACTGCTGCAACAGGCGGATCAAAGTGTCCTTCTGCTCGGCATTGCCGGTCAGCGTCACGTACAGATAGCGGTACAGGCAGTTAAGCTTCCGGTCGCCCGATATTTTAAGCGCCGCTGAATCCTGCAGCTCCTTTAAAATCGTCTGCGCTTTCTCGCGCCGATCAGTCAAAAGGTATAATTCCGCCTGCAAAAGCCGCAGTCCCGCGTCATAGTGCGTCATTTTCATCAGATCCAGCTCCCGCTGCATCTGGTGAACCGCCTCCGTACCGCCGATCCCATTTTCATACGCCAGACGGGCAGTCAGATAATTTCCAAGCTCTTTCTGGAATGACATATGTGCCCGGTCGCATCCGCCCGCATCGGCAGCCGATGCCTCGATCGGGATCCGCACTGTTTCTCTGGCAGTGTGAATCAGGACGGCACCGAAATTCTTTCCGGCATGCAGCCGTTCCGCCAGAATCCTTACCGGAAGACGGAGCAGACCATCTTCAAAATCCGCCTGCGTCGCACTCTTCTTCGGCAGATGGAGGAACTCGCCGTCTGCCGTCACCTCCAGGTACACACTGCCCCAGTTATCCATCCGGATCTCGATCGTGTCCTCGGCATTCTCAGCCAGCTCGGCATATACGCGCGCCCTGCCCGGAATCGTCAGACCGACCGGCTTTTTCACGCCCAGTCCAACCAGAAATTCTTCCATAAAATTTGCCCGGCTGCCGTGCCCCTTCAGGCCGTCATAGAGTGCCCGCACATGCAGATCCTGCATAAACGGCACTTCCACAAAATCCGGGTACTCCAAAAGCCGGAGCGCCGTCTCCATATCATTTTCCGCGACGCGCAGAAAATCTTCCGCCGTTTTCAGATCACCTAAAGTCTTCCCGGCGTCTGCCACCTCGACGTGAAACTCATACGGAATCTCCTCTTCCCCGCAGTTTGTCACCAGATAAAAAGAACCCGTGATCGTGTCGCCTGCCGTCAGGAACGAAGTGTCCACTTCATATACGATCCGGCACCGGAGTCCGCCAAACGAATTGTTATCCCCCGGAATCCGCACCCGCAGGTTCGAGGAATACACAAATCCCTTCACACTTAATCCATTTTCGCTCCCGATCCATAAATTTCTCTGCATCAGGGTATTCATCCGCAGCGTCTCGTCTATCTTTTCAGGCGACCAGGTCATCTTCGGCTGTTCCGAATCGATGATTCCCTTCGCCAGCCGGTTAATTCTCTCTTTCATTCCTATCACCTGCCGTTTCATTATCCTGTCCCGGTAACTGCTTCGTCTTCCCACAGTTCCGTCGGTTCGAAATCTCGTACCTTATATCATACCATATTTTGTCTGCATTTACATCAGGGAATTGGAGAATTTCGCTGATTGCCCATCCGGCATTTTTATAGAAACAAGCGCTATCCTGCCTGCCGGGCAAAAATTTGATGGTTCCGCCCGGTACGTGGGATAGCGCTTGTTTCTGGTTTTTAATTGTTTTCTAATTTTTCTTAATTCCCTAATCCCAGTCGCCCACATACAGGCGTGTGCCAGTCTGCCAAGCTGTTGGTTCATAGATCGTCCAAATTGGATATGGATATGCTTTTCCTTGCAGAGAATCATCTATTGCGATCGTCTGATCAACGCCATTGGTGCCTGTTTTGGACGACAGGTCAGCGGCACCTGTCCTGGTAATACTGAAATAGCTGTCCTTTACAGAGTTGCTGTCTACATAAGGTACGCCGATGATTGCTTCGCTTAACTTCGGCAGATACCAGCATTCTTCCAGAACCGAAAGACTGCCAGCTTCCAGCTGTGCGCCCTGCCACCAGGTATTGTTCAACTGACCAATATAGTGTCCAAGGAACATTGAGGTTCCAGCCGCTTTTACACTTCCTGTTGTGTAGCAGTTCGAAAGAACCAGTTTTGCAGAATCATATTTTCCAAATAAACCGCCTGCGATGGCATTATATGTATTCGTTCCACACGCATCCGCTGCACTGAAACTCTGTATTACCGAAATCGGACCATCCATCCACCCCACGAGGCCTCCGGCACACCAGCCGCCTGACACATTCTTTCTATCTGACAGCACTTCCGCACCACTTTCCGTATAACCGTAAGAGCGGTTCCGTCCGCCGACATAACTGTTTTCAATGCTGAATTCTTTCCCGGCAGTTCCGCCATTCTGGTTGTTTTTCAGGTATCCATACAAACCTCCGGCGGTTCCAGTTGTATCCACATACCCAGAGAAGAAGCTGTTTTCCAACTTCATCTGACCAGAGCTCTCGGCAAAGCCGACCAGACCTCCGCTAGCATCGGTTCCCTGTATCCGTGCATTTTTTCCTGAAACATATACGTGATTCATCACTAAATCACTTACTTTTGCTTCCCCGATCAAGCCTCCGGTTTTTCCTCCACTTATTTGCAGCGTCGGTGCATCTACAACTACATGGTCGAGTGTCAGACTGCCACTATTCGTGCTTCCAACCACCGCGCCTGTTGCCAGCGTTCCAGAAATCCGGGATTTTTCTCCATATATATGGATATTTTTAATCGTTAGATAGCTGTCCGCCGAAGTGCCTGCCTGTGCCACCAGCCCTGCTGTATTCTGCCCCTGACAGGAAATGTCCGGATCCTTCAGATTCAAGTTTGATATCGTCAGATGATCCGTCTTCTGAAATAAAGCCGCACCATTCCAGGCAACAGGAGTTATCTTTAAGCCTGCAATCGTATAACATTCACCCAGTTTTGCTTTTTCTTTCTCATCCACCTCCGCATCATAAGAGATAATATCCGGGTTGTTAATCGGCCAGAAACTTCCACCTTCATACTTGGAATTTCCCGGACTGTAGATCGTCATCTCTCCGTATGCATCTTTCACCTCTTTACAATACGCTTCCGTCTGCGAGGTAATCGAATCATCCTCCTGCCAGAGAATATTATCAGTCTGGATGACCCGTGTGATCTTTAAACCACCATAGCCTTCTCCGCAGAAATTCAGATTCTGCAGATGACGTCCATTGGCGACCTTAACCGTATAGGTATCCGTTCCATCATCATTGGGTTCAATTACATCGGCAAAGCAGCTGTTGAACTTGTATGAGAGCTTTGTATTTTCTGTTGGTGGATAGCCATCCTCGCTCAATTTTACGATAACATTTTCTCCATTTATGTAACCGCCCGGCTGATAACCTCCCCAGGTACCCAGACTACAGAAATTTCCACCCTCACGTGATAAATCATCCAGATAGAAACGCAATTTCAACTTTTTCTCTTCCGTTATGCCTATTTCAAAACGATTTACCCTGTTTTCTGCAGCAAAGCTCGTCCAACTGCCATTTGCCTCATTTTCTGCACAGCTGGCAGCTTTCTCTTCCGTATCTACAAAGCAAAATTTCGATCCCGTTCTCAGAGTATTTTCCTGCAAATCACCAGTATTGACTTGGAGAACATACCACATCGTTTTACCGCTCAATTCGCCGGTAATCGAAAATATCAGATGTATTCTCTGATTTTCTTCAAGCGGAGACGGAGAGACATAATCGATATGCAGCCTGTTTCCAGTATGCAGCACCTCTTCGTTCTCGCCCTTGTCCCAGTCCCCGACATGGTTATTCAGAAACCACGAAAATCCCTTTGAAGCGTCCTGCGCAGCAAGTTTTTCCGCTACTTTCTGGATCGTCGGCATCGGATAAATCGGTATTTCTGCCTTCTTTAATTCCGGATCATACGGATATGTATTCCGCTTTTCCTCCGTATCTTTATTTTCTTCCTCACTGCTATCTGCACTCGGATCCTTTACACCAAACAGACTTGCAAGAGCCTCGTCATATGCAAGCACATACTTCTCATTCACCTTACTGCACACATAGCACCCCGGATAAACGGATTTTTTGTTCGTCCCTGTACCACTCGTCTCCGATGGAAGTATTCCATTCGTTCTACTTGCATAATCATAGAACGCAACAAACGCAGGTGCTTTCATCGCCGGATCCTCTGTTTCATCCGCCGCCGTACCGCTTCCACCTTCCGTTTCATCCGATTTTTCCTCAGCCGTCGGCGAATACACCGACGCCGATACATATGTATTCGCTATCTGACTGTCTGCCGGAAGCTGTGCGGCGAGACCCCCTGCGAATCCGCCGGTATATGCCGCTACGTTATAACGTCCGGTAAGATTCTCAAAAGCTGTATTGGCGTTTGCCCCATTCCCTGGTTTTTGGGAGGTATCAAACTTCTTGTTTGCTGTATGACCGCCGACATAACAACTCTGAATCTGCACCATGGAACCGCTTGCGGCGGCTGCAGCTGCTGCTTTCTCAGCAGTTCCGACCAGACCGCCGACGTACATACCTTCCACATAGAGTGCCGCTGCGCTGTCGGTCAGGGAAATTTTTCCCTTTGCCGTGCCGATCAGGCCGCCCGCCGTTCCCTTTAAAGCGCGGATCCGGTATTTGCTTTCTTCCTCCAGCTTCAGATCGGCTGCTTTTTCTGTGCTGCTTCCCAGCTTATCACGGAAATGATTCTCCGCCAGCGCATCCTGGACGGTCAGACTGCCGCCCTCAAATGTGCCGATCAACGCACCGGCAGAAGCGCTGGTCTGCTCTGCCTGCACCTGTGGATATTCCACCTGCACCTTTTTAATTTCCACCGTTGGCAGCTTTATAGTTCCCCGGGAATCCGTTCCCGGCATCACCGCGCCGATCAAAGCGCCTGCATTCGCCTTCGTCCGGACCACTGGCTGGCAGATCAGCAGGTTTTTAACACTCATATCCTGCGTTACCGTTCCAAACAGTCCGCCCGTCCCATCTACTGCTGTGATTGAACTTGCCGCCGTTTTTCCTACCTGCAGACCATCAATCCGGTATGTATTTCCCTGATAGTCCAGTGGATACGGCAGGCTAAGCGGAAGATAGCTTCCCGCCTCCGTGGTATATGTCTGTGCCGTCGGGTTCGTCCGATCTGCATTCGTTTCATCCGTCACCCGGTAGGCAATCGAGATGGTTTCCGCATTCTGATTCAAAAAATTCGATCCAGATGCCGTATGCAGCTTCGCCACATGTCCGCAGTAACCGCTCTCGTCCGCAGTGTTTTCTCCCGCTTTCCAGGTCAAATCGCTATTCTGCATCGCCGTAACCGTTTTGGATGTAGTCACCGCTCCCGTGTACAGCTGATCCGGATCCCAGCCTGAAACCCGCTCATCCAGATTTTCCAGATGGCGGAAGCTGCCAATCCCCACGCTTCGGTCCGTACCGATCGATGCAAAGAGGCTGCTGCCTGAATCTGTATTGCTCGTCTTAACCTGCGAAAGCGCTTTATTGTTGAAAACCTGCGCGTACACAAAGATATTTTCGCCCGGAATAAAGGAGGCGAAACCTCTTTCATCCTGCTGAAATGTCATATCCGTCTGTGCCGGCTGGTTGAAATCCATAAATTTGAATCCTGTACTTCCGCCCGTGCCGGCTGGCGCCGCTATGTCATCCAGAATGACCTGATACGTTCCATCCGAATCGCCCGAAGTTCCGAACACCTTCGCCACACGCGCCGAACGGCTGCTTCCCGGGGCATTGATCTCGATGTAGCCGGTTGTACCGCTCTTTTCTCCCTTTACAAACAGGCTCAGCGAATGTTCATTTTTATTCGGATCCCCGATTTCCGCATATAAAATATCATCATTCACCAATTTCACTGTCGGTGCCTCGAATTTCTCCACCGGCAGTTCCGGAACTTCCAGATTTCCTGATGCGTAATATCCGATCGGCAGCTTCTGATCCTTATAATTGGAGTTGGCACCCGTAAACCGCTCCCGTTTTCCGGCATCAGACGCCGCCGCCAGAAGTGCCTCGCTTCCGATATCTGTCTGCACAAACTGATAATGATCCGAATACCACACCTCGCGGACCAGTCCTGCCTCCGGATCATAGATAATAAGATAGCTCCCGTCTGCACGGACAGCCTCATCCATCGATCCAAATGGAAGAAGGCGCTGCCGGATCTCCTCGGTCACATTCGCAGACACCAGCGCTGCCTCACCGCCAGACTCTTCTTGTTCCGATTCAGGCTGCCCTGCCTGTTTTTCCGGCACATAGAGAACCGCGTAGATATTTTCCTCTTTCTCCTCCGCCATCACTGTATTTTTTACCGAAATTCCCAGCTTTGCCTGCTTTTGATCGTCCGAAAATTCCCCCTGTGCCTCCATATGGAGCAGACGCGGAATCGTCCCATTGGAGACTTCCAGTGTCAGATGATTCTGCGCCGCCAGAAAGATCTCCTTCGCTGTCTGATCCATCTCCAGACGGCGGAGCTTTCTCTGGTAACGAATCACCGCAACAAAAGAAAGACTGGCAAGAATACCGACAATCGCAATCACCGTCAAAAATTCCGCCAGCGTAAACGCCGCCCTTCTCTTCTGTTTGTTCTGTCTCTTCTGCTCCATCTGTCCTCGTTCCTCTTTTAATTTTATTTCTGATCCAGGTTGACCGCACGCACGATCAGGTTAATCGGCTTTACCACCGCTTTCCGGGAAGTTCCCATCGTATCTTTTTTCCGGTAGATCGCCAGATTTTGAACCGTAAAGCACGCCGTCTCCTCCGAATAGGTATAGCCATCAAATGCCGTATAATATTCATCCGAGATCGCCGCCTGCGTCAGCAGAGGTATCTTATTATACGCATCATCGTAAGTATAATCCCCATACCATTTTTCAATGCCCGTGCCAGACCAGTCTGTCGCACTAAAGTGCAGCCACAGGTGGCTGTTTCCACTCCGCAAAAGAGGTGTTACCATTTCTCCTGTTTCGGAAGTCCCAGCAGAATTTTTCACTTCCAGCGCATTGGCAAATTCATCGGTCATCAGCTGCGCCGTGAGCGACAGCGCCTGCTCTGCATCTGCCTGATCCTGCGTCCTCTGGTAAACATTTTTTACCATCATCACGCCGCCGCCAAGCACCGTGCCGATCATTCCGAGAATCACAATCGCCGCCAGCAGCTCCGTCAGCGTCATACCGTTCTTTGACCGGAGTTTTTTCTGACATACTGAAAAGAGCTTGCAGTGACCCTTGGATGCCGTCTGTTTCTGCTGCCTGCAATGCCTATTTCTGCATCCGCGGCATTCACTTCTCTCCTGTCCCATCTCTGTCTCCTCTATCGGTATCTGTAAAGCAGATCTTGTAAGTTTACCTCTTCCTCTTCTGCATCCGAATCAGCCTGGCTCACATACAGTACGATCGGATACTGTCCCGTCCGGTAATTCGTCTGTGTGCCTGTCTGGTAGGCATTTGACGCCAGGCTTTTCTTCATGCCGCCGGTTCCAGATGCCTCCAGCTCCAGAACATATCTGCCCGACGCCTGTTCCGCTGTCCGGTTGTTCTCCAGCTGATTGCGGCTGTCATAATAGCCCGCCATCTGCTCTTCGCCCTGCTGCAGCATCCTGCCGGACGCCAGAAATGCACTCAGAAACAGCGTCATTCCCAGTGCAATCACAAGAACCGATATCAGTACCTCTGTCAGCGTCTCTCCCGCATTGGCACGCAGCTTTCTTCCAGCTGCCCATTCCATTCTACTTATCATCCTGCAGCAGCTCCTTCTCTATTGTTCCGTTCTGCCAGCGGATCGTCGTGATGATGGTCGTCGTCGTGATCGTGTAGGAATCATCGTCATCCGAATCTCCGTCATCGCCCGCTACTGTGACCGTCTCACTCTCGGAGCTATGTGCTGCTTCCAGCTCCAGCCGTTTCTCGCACCGCTCTTCCTTCTTATCATCCGCCGTTACCGTATCGGAGATAACCGCCTTGATTTTATAATCATCCGTCATCCACAGGCGTACACTGGTCTTTAACGGGTCAATCGTGTTCCCGCTCGTTCCGTCTTTCTTCACTGACAGAGTAAAATCTTTGTACGCTATTTCTTCCTCCGATGCATTCTCCCCGTCTGCCAGCTTCCGATACTCATTATTTCTATAAATATCCACGATCAGTGAATCGAGAACCGCGCTATTCGCACTCTCTGCGCTTGACAAACCCGAATCCGTTCCATAGAACTTTTGCCACGTCGCCTCATTATCCGTGTTTTTCCGGCTGCCGACGTAGTAGCAGTAAAAATCATCCTCATCGTCTTCCTCGTCATCCCGGCTGTCATGCACGATCACTTCCTTGATCTTGACTATATTCTCCGTCTTCTGCAGCTCATCCCGCAGAAATGCCGCCGCCGAGTCCACCGCATACCTCTTCTGGTCCTCCCTAGGCAGGTGGCGGATCTTTCCAGCCGACGCGAAAGCGAACGCCAGAATGATCGACGCGCCCACCCCGCAAAACACAAAAAACAGGAGCGCCGCCATCAAGCTGGCGCCATCCTGATTTTTCATACGCATGAAAACCTGCCTCCAGATTTCCGGGCGTTTTTCACTGTTCTCTGCTTTTTTCATGCTTTATTCTCCCAGCGCCGCCTCTGCCGCTGTCTCAAGGTCAGAACGCTGCAGGTTCGACACATCCGCATTTGCCAGTCCCGACGGTGCCTGCGTCTTCTCCGGTTCCAGCTCCAGACCTTCCTCCGATTCCGCATCGTAGCGGGTCTCAAAATAGGTCAGCTGGAACGCCACCGCCACTGGGTGGATGCGGATATCCTCTAACTCTTCATTTTCCAGATCTTTATCATCCTGAATGCTCAGATCCTCGATCAGACAGCGGTACGGTCCTTCGACCACCTCATGAAGCATTGAAACAGCGTGATCAAACGAATCTGCCGTAAAAGAAATATTCATCGCGCGGCGGATCTCCATTCCGTCCACCTGCGGCTCTGAATACTGGAAAGTAAAATCATACGCATTCGCAAAAATACGGTTCAGCTCCTCCGTCTCTGTCTTGAAATGATTGTAGGCCGGAACCATCGGCGCATTCGATGCCTTGTTTTCCTCGATCTCTTCCACCATCTGCCGGATCTGCATCGCTTTCATCTGCTCCAGCTGAATCTGGGCATCCAGCTCCGCCGTGTCCGCCGCCTCAATCCGCCGCTGCACCGGCAGGTAAAATCCGGCATAGTAGCCGCCCGCGATCAGGGCAAAGACTACAACCAGCAGCACTATTTTCTGTGTTTTTGTTAATACATATTTCCCTAACGAATTCATTCTTCTTTGCCCTCTTCTGGTTCGTTAAAAAATACAGCCATTGACACTCCCACCTGCTTCAAGGATGCCAGAACTCTCTCTTCGCCATCTTTCTTCACTGTTTCCTCCAGCGAAGCGGTCACATAGCGCGCATTCGGATCCGCCTCCGCATCACGGACCAGCTGCGGAAAGAGTGTACCATTGGGAATGGTTCCTTCCAATGACATCTGATCCGAGGTGATCGAAACACTCGAAACTGCCGTCAGCGGGAAAATCTGTGATTTCAGGGAATCCAGCATCATCCTGCGGTCCGGAAGCTTACTCTCTTCCTCATTCAGATACCCATTTCCATAATGCGCGTACTCTGCCAGGACCTCACCGTACACCTCGTTGGATTTCTCCAATGTACGAAGCTCCTTCTCCGTCGCCGCATAAACCGCCTCTGCCCGGTCTGCCTCCTGCAGGGGAAGCATTACGCCAAATCTCGAAAATCCGTAGACAAAAACCATAAAAACGGCAAACGCGCCCAGCTCCGCCGCTATTTTTCCTTTTTTAGTCTGCTTCTGATACAGATTGATACGCCGTTTTTTCGGATACTTCGGACCGCCAATCTGCATATTCGCGATTGATTTTAAATCAGCCACCGCTCTTCCTCCTTATGCAAGTAATACACCGTATGCCTGCGGGCTGTCGATCCACTCGTCTTCCTCATCCAGAGAGACCTCCGGCAGAAGCTCCGCCACACTCCGCACCGGCAGATCCAGCGTTTCTTTCAGCGCATCGATCAATTCCCCGTATCGTGCACCTCCGCCGCAATAATAGAGGCTGTCGATCGTATTATTCACATTATTGAAGCTATAAAAGTTCAAAACTCGCATGACCTGGACGGCGCGGGTCCGGTACTGCTCCTCCAGCACAGCCGCCATCTTTTCTTTGTCGGTCTCCTCGCGGTTTTCTTCCTCCACCTCAATTCCCAGTTCCTGCATCTTGTTCTTATCTCCCAAACGGATCTGCTCGATCTCCTCACAGCCCGGCTCCATGGTACGGGTAATATCATAAACCCCCTCACGGAAGAAATGAATCCGCAGCGCCTGTGTTCCCAGATCCAGAACAGCGTAATCCTTTCGCTCTTGTGCATACTCCAGAATCCGCTCCAGACCAAGCACTGCCGGGACCAGACCGACGAGCTTCAGGCGCGCCATCTTTGCCAGCTTTTCAAACTGCTGCGACAGCGTCTTCGTGCACGCCGCACCAAGAAGATCCATCGTCCTCTCTTTCGTCTGAATCATCGCGTAATCAAAAACATACTTGTCCATCTCATCGCCGATATAGTCATGAAACTCATACGGCAGGTTCAGCCGGAGCTGTTCTTCCGTCATCAGCGGCATCTCAAACCGCCGCACATACACATCCTCCTGACGGATGACAAATACCACATTCCGGCACCGGATCGCATATTCCTTCAATAAATCCTTTATCAAATCCGCACAGACGTGCATATCGGTCAGATCCATTCCCTGAACCCGCTCGCTGATGAACTCTTTCAGTTCACCCTTTTCCGCATATGCAATCTTGATACGGTAATGTCCAATTTCAATTCCTAAACAATTCTTCATCTCTGCACTCCCCTTAAAAGAGTTTTATCGTGTACAGCTTACAAAAGCCACAGCCCCCTATACCATCCTGTCAGTTGTTCACCAAACAGAAGCATCAGAAAGAAAGCTGCCGCAATCGCCGGTCCAAATGGGATTTTCCCCTTTCTCCAAACCAACGAACATCCGATTCCAAGCACACAGCTGAGAATCAGAAAAAACAATACCTCCCAGATAGAACGAAGGTACAGCCCCGTCACAAAAAAGAGCTTGATATCCCCGCCTCCCAGGCTTTCCTTTCCCGTCAGGCGGTCAAATAAAAGTGAAAGTGCCAGCATACCGCCCGACAAGCCAGCCCCCGTCAGAACACCACGCAATATCTGTGCGCCCGTTTCCGGCAGACAGACTGCCGTTCCGAAAAAAATCAGGACTCCTGCCACCTGCAGGCGATCCGGTATGATCCACGCATGCAGATCCGTGAGCGTCAGGCACAAAAGCACAATCCACAGAAGCATCCCCCGCAGTGCCAGCACCGAAACATCGAACCGGTACACGATCAGACAGCACGCGATCCCCGAAACAAGTTCCGCCCAGAACGATTCCGCCGGGATCTTTGCCCCACAGTAACGGCATCTGCCCCGCAGACACAGCCACGAAAACAATGGCACCAGATCCGGCACGCCCAGCACATGCCCGCAGGCATCACAGTGCGATCTCCCCTTTAGGATCGAAGCCCCCGCAAGCATCCGTCCCGCCAGACAGTCTGTGAAACTGCCGAGGGCACAGCCGAGGATAAATGTTATGGTTAATATGTAAATCGTTAAAAATGTGGTTTGATGCAGCATCGCCGCGTTCTCTCCTGTCTTTTGCAATTCTTTGATTCATTATAACAGAATTTGCTTATTCTGTCTCCGGGCGCCTTTAGCAAAAATGGATGGGAAACCCCATCCATTTTGCCACGTATGTGGTTTTTATACTATTGTGCTGCATATAATGTAATTTCTGCGCCATCTAATGTCTGAGTTGCATCAGAACCACTAGTTTGCGGATCAATTTTAACAGAAATTTTAGTATATTTTACATTACTTGCCGCACTATCAATTGTAACTTCTGCTGATGCTACCTGAGTCACATTATTCTCTCCAACCACTTTAACTCCACCTGTTGTCATATCATAGTTATATGTAACATCATCGGTCGCATCCGATTTTTCGGTCAAATAATCTGCTATTGCCGCCGCTTTCGCAGCTCTCAGGTTTGCCTGATTCGTAGCCTTTCTAGCCTTGCTCAGCTGTGCCGTAAATACCGGAATCGAGATTGCAACCAGGATGCCCACGATCGCAACAACCACCAGCAGTTCAGCCAGTGTGAAACCTTTTTTGTTCTCACGAACTTTCTTGATTAAGCCCTTCATAAAATCATTCTCCTTATTGTATAGTATTTTATTAATGAACAGAGAATTTTCTCTGCGCCATCCAGCCTCTGCCATATCACATTTTACATGTGTGCAGTCAATTCTTACATCAGATCATACATTGTAAAGATAGGCAGATAAATCGACACTACAATGATACCCGCAAAAATCGCAAGCACCACCAGCATCGCCGGTTCCAGAAGCGCCAGAAGCCGCTGGATTCGGTAATCCGCCTCGTTGGTGTAATAATCGGCGACATTGTCCAGTGTCTCCCCGAGTTCACCGGTTTCTTCTCCGACGGAACACATATCGACCATCGTCGGCGGGAAATATTTCTTTCCCTGCAGACATTCCACCAGGCTGCGCCCCTGCTCGATTCCTTCGCGCATGGAGCGGACATCCTCGCTCAGAAGTGCATTGTCCATGACCTTCGCCGTCGTGTCAACCGCCTGGTTGATCGTGATACCCGCTGCCAGAAGCACCGACATTGTATTGGCAAACTGTGCTGCGCCGTTCATCTGGTTGATCACGCCCACAAGTGGAAGGGATAACGCGATCTTTGCTTTCTGAATCCGCCCCTGCGGCGTATTGCCATAGACCTGCGAACCAATCTTCAAAAACACCAGCACCGCCAGCATCAGCAGCCACCACTTCGCGAAGAAATGGGAAGTCGCAATCAGCATCCGCGTCATCAGCGGCAGCGTACCACCCAGATCGGTAAATACATCTGCCAGTGTCGGGATAACCTTCGCCATGACGATAATCAGGACAACCACCGCAATCGCAACGACGAACAAAGGATACGTCATCGCTTCCTTGATCTTCTCCGTCGTCTTGTAGGACTTTTCGTAAAACTTCCGAAGCCGGTCAAAGGATCGTTCCAGTGTACCGGACTGCTCGCCTGCCCGGATCGTCTCGATAAACGTGAGCGGAAAACGGTCGCTATACTTTTCCAGCGCCGACGCAACGGTACTTCCGGCAGCTACTTCCTCTGCCGCAGCCCCCATGATCTTCCGGATCCGCTTGTCCTCATTCTGATCTGCCAGCATACGCATCGCGCGCGCCACGGTCATGCCCGAATGAAGAGTGATCGCAAACTGCGAACACAGGATCGCCAGCTTCTTCGTCTTGATCCGCCTGCTTCCGATCTCCATCTCCAGGAGACTGCCGTCATCAGGTCTTTTCTTCTCTTTCTTCTGACTGATGCTCAGAAGAATCGGATAGTTTTCCCGGATTCTGGAAGCGGCTGCCGCTTCACTCTCAGCCTGGAGCACTCCCCGGACTTCTTTTCCATCCCGTCCCAGCGCTTTATATGAAAAATTCGGCATCTCTCATACCTCCAGACACAGGATTCAGCTGTACGCCATCTGTATGTACATCGCCATCTGCATCCTTTTTATGATTATTTTAACATCTTTGTTTATTTTTGTAAATATGCCGTCAACCTTTTGGATGTTTTATACAAAAACACACATCTAGATCCACTTGTTTTTTGCTGTTTTCTCTATACGCGCTTTGTTTTTGCCAATCTATTTTTGTATGTATTTTCGCCAACACCTCTGACTTTTCTTTCTTTCCCAGACTATTTCTGGTATATAGATCATCAGGGCGGAAATGGTACGTCCCGCCCTGACACTCCCAAAAGAATAGCTCCCGTTTCTTTTTATCTTCTCTCTTATTTCTCGTTCTTCTTATCCAGCATCTCTTCCATCGTATGCCATCCCAGCACTGCGCATTTGACACGCGCCGGCATATGGGAAACATCGACCAGGGCGCCGGCTTCCTCGAGTTCTTCGATCTCGTTCTCGCCTGCCTCGCCTTTGATCATCCGCAGGAACAGATCCGCCAGATGGCGTGCTTCCTCTTCGGATTTTCCGATGATCAGATCCAGCATGATATCGGCGGACGCCTGGGAGATCGCGCAGCCGCTTCCCTCAAAAGCACCGTCTACCACCTGTCCATCTTCGACCTTCAACTGAAGAATGATGTCATCTCCACAGCTCGGATTGACGCCCTCTAATACCAGATTGGCATCCGGCAGCTTTTCTTTATGTAACGGATGCAGATTGTGATCCGTCAGTATTTCATTGTAAAAGGTTCTATTCTCCATATCCCATTTTCCTCCGGATTTCTTTCAGGTTCTGGACAAAACGGTCGATGTCCTCCTCCGTATTGTAGAACGCAAAGCTGGCACGCGCTGTTGCAAATACACCCAGATGTTTTAAAAGCGGCTGGGCGCAATGGTGGCCTGCGCGCACATTGACATTTGCGGCATCCAGAATCGACGCGATATCGTGCGGATGTACGCCGTCCACGGTAAAGCTGATAATTCCGTTGTGCTCTTCCGGCTTATCACTTCCCTGGATATGAACGCCCGGAATCTGCTGCATCGCCGTCATTGCCCGTGTTGTCAGCAGCTCCTCACGCTTCCGCACCTCGTCAAATCCGACGTTCATCAGATAATCGATCGCTGCCTGTAAGCCGACCGCACCGCCGCCATTGACGGTACCGGCTTCGAATTTGTGCGGCAGTTCGGCAAAGACTGCAGATTCCCGGCTGACCGAATCGATCATCTCGCCGCCCGTCAGGAACGGCGGCATCGCATCCAGAAGGGTCTCTTTTCCGTACAGGACGCCGATTCCCATCGGTGCCATCAGCTTGTGACCGGAAAATACAAGGAAATCTGCATCCAGTGCCTGCACATCCACCGGAATATGCGGGGCGCTCTGTGCCGCATCGATGACGATGACACCGCCTTTTTCATGCACCAGTTTCGTCAGCTTCTCTACCGGATTTCTGCGGCCAAGGACATTGGAAATCTGCGGCATCGCTGCGATCTTTGTCTTTTCTGTCACCAGGGCTTCCATATCTTCATCCCGGTAGGAACCATCCGGCTGACATTCCAGATAAACGAGCTTCGCGCCTGTCTGTCTGGATACCATCTGCCACGGCAGGATATTGCTGTGGTGGTTATCAATGCTGATTAAGATCTCATCGCCTGCTTTCAGACTGTTTAAACCATAGCTGTACGCGATCAAATTCAGGCTCTCGGTGCTGTTGCGGGTAAACACGACCTCGCTCGTCTTTCCAGCATTGATAAATTCCCGCACGCGCTCTCTTGCCGCTTCATATGCCTCCGTCGCCTCGATTCCCAGCTCATAGAGCCCGCGGAGCGGATTGGCATTTTTCTTTGTATAGAAATCTTCCACCGCCTTTAATACCGCCTCCGGGCGCTGTGCCGTCGCCGCATTGTCCAGATATGCGATATCCGAACCCGCAAGCAGGGGAAAATCTTTCTTGTAATCTGTCATGTTCTGTTCCTTCTTATATATTTGTTTGTATACTTGCTGCAAAAACAAACCGCAGCCAACTTACAGTTTTTTCATTTTATTATCGCTTCTGGTTCATGAACTCCTGAACCTGCTTCTGTACTGCCTCGTCTGCTACCAGCTCATTCAGCGCGTCGATTCTCGCCCGCGCTACCATGCGCTCAGCTTCCTCTCTTGACAGTCCGCGGGAGCACAGATAAAACAGCGTTGCATCGTCCAGATCGCCCATCGAAGCGCCGTGATTTCCTTCGACATCTTCTTCCGCACACAGAATCAGCGGAATTGTCTGATTTACGATGTCATCGCCGAGCAGCAGCACATCCTCGCGCTCAGTTCCCTTTGCCCCGGCGCATCCCGGCACGAAATCGATCGTTCCGCGGAACAGCTTGGAGGAACCGTCCTGCAAAACGCCAGAGACTTCCATCATACTCTCTGTCTTTTTGCCGCGGTGGCGTACTGTATAGTTCATATCCAGCTTCTGGTTTACACTGGTGTAATAGCCGATCTTCGCGTCAAATGCGCTCTTTTTTCCTTCCAGCTCGGTCAGGCAGCCCGCGTAGACCTTGCCTGCGCCCAGCTCCAGTTTCAAAAGCTCAAATGTGGCATTTTCCCCGCAGGACGCACCGATATCACTCAGGCAGGTATATCCGGCGCCGAGAAGCTGCACTTCCTGAAGCTGTACCTTTGCATTCTTTTCCGCATGGACCTTTACCTGGAACGAGGATGTTCCCTGTGCGTCCTCCCCGGAGCGGAATACGATCAGCACGTTTAAGCGGCTGTTTTCCTTTGCATCCAGGCAGAGGCGGTTCTGGTAACTGCCGTTTTTGTAATCGACGCAGAGAACCGTCCATTCTGTATTTTCATTCTGCAGCACAGCTGCCGCTTCCGCTGTCAGCCGGTAGATACTTCCCGCACCGGCATTTTCTTCTGCAACAGCCGTTCCATTTACAGTGTCCGTTCTATTTGCGCCAGCCGTTCCGCATTCCGCCGCCATCGCATCGTACTCGCGTCCCATGCCGGTCTGGATCTCGTCCCACTCTTTTCCGGAGATTTCTTTTTCCCAGGTCACACCTGCTGCCAGGCGCTCCGGTTTTATCAAAACACTTTCCTCCGGCCACTCAATCTGTATCTGGCTTTCGTTCATTCCCAGCCGGTTCCAGGTTCGGGTCGGAAGAATGTTTACTGTCATTTCTTTCTGTCCCATTGTTTCCTCCTGTCGTTACCATTCATGCACTTGCATGCCCCGCAGCAGAATCTGTTATTTCAAAATCCCCGCTGCAAACAGTAACCATCTATTATCCGATACTGCCTTTCATCTCAAGCTGAATCAGGTTGTTCATCTCAACCGCGTACTCAAGCGGCAGCTCCTTCGATACATCATCCGCAAATCCGCTGACGATCATTGCGCGCGCGTCCTCCTCGCTGATGCCGCGTGACATCAGATAGAAAACAGCCTCGTCGCTGATCCGTCCGATCTTTGCCTCATGGCCGACGTTCGCGTCGCGGGTCCGGATATCCATCGCCGGGACCGTATCGGAACGTGAAATATCATCCAGCATCAGAGACTGACAGGAAACCGATGCCTTAGAACCGGATGCCTGTTTTCCAATCTGCACGCTGCTTCGGAACGTACTGATACCGCCGTCCTTGGAAATCGACTTGGTGTTGATATAAGAACTGGTGTCCGGAGCCGCATGAACGACCTTGGCACCGGTGTCCAGATCCTGCCCGGCACCGGCAAACGTGATGCCGGTGAACTCCATGCGGGCACCCTCGCCCTGCAGGACGCTCATCGGGTACAGGCAGCCCGTGTGGGAGCCGAACGAGCCGGAGACCCACTCGATCGTGCCGCCCTTTTCGACCCGCGCACGCTTGGTGTTCAGGTTGTACATGTTCTTGGACCAGTTCTCTATGGTTGAATATCTGAGCTTTGCGTTCTTGCCGACAAACAACTCCACACAGCCTGCGTGAAGGTTCGCCACATTGTACTTCGGTGCTGAACAGCCCTCTATAAAGTGGAGGTCTGCTCCCTCATCTACTATGATGAGTGTGTGCTCAAACTGACCCGCGCCCGCTGCATTAAGTCTGAAGTATGACTGAAGTGGGATCTCAACCTTTACTCCAGGTGGCACATATACAAATGAACCGCCTGACCACACAGCTCCGTGAAGTGCTGCAAATTTGTGATCATGAGGGGTGACAAGCTTCATGAAATGCTTCTGCACCATGTCTGCATACTCACCTGTGAGTGCACTCTCCATATCAGTGTACACAACTCCCATGTCCGCAACCTCCTGGCGGACATTGTGATATACGAGTTCTGAATCGTACTGTGCACCAACTCCCGCAAGGGATTTTCTCTCAGCCTGAGGGATTCCAAGTCTCTCAAATGTATCCTTGATATCCTCAGGAACTTCATCCCAGCTGCCCTTCATCTTGGTATTTGGTCTTACGTAAGTAACTATATTGTCAATATCCAGTCCCTCGATGGATGGGCCCCAGTCAGGAACCTGCATATTGTTGTATATCTGTAAAGACTCAAGTCTGAAATTCTGCATCCATGCCGGATCATGTTTCTCCTTTGAAAGCTGCTCAACTATCTCAGGTGTGAGACCAGCTTTAAGCTTATAGGCATCTTTGTCATCATACTTGAAGTCATATATATTTCTGTCTATGTCCTCTACATATGTCTTTTCCTTCATCTTCTATATCCTTTCATACTCTGCAAATCCAGACTCGTTGATCTTGTCCACAAGTGATGCGTCACCAGTCTCTATGATCTTGCCCTCAACCATGACATGTGTGTAGTCAACGGTGAGTGACTCAAGGATCTTGGTGCTGTGTGTGATGATAAGCAGACTTCCCTTGCAGTTCTTCTGGTATTCCTCGATACCTGCTGATACTGTACGGACTGCATCAACGTCAAGTCCTGAATCTGTCTCGTCAAGGATTGCCAGTGATGGCTTGAGCATCAGAAGCTGAAGTATCTCTGCCTTCTTCTTCTCACCACCTGAAAATCCCACATTCAGGTCTCTCTCCGCATAAGATGGATCCATCTGAAGGATCTCCATGGTTCTCTCAAGCTCCTTCTTGAAATCCCAGAGACGGATTCTCTTGCCGGTCTTCTGCTCAAGGGCATTTCTTATAAATGAGCTGAGTGTCACACCAGGCACCTCTAGAGGATTCTGGAATGAGAGGAATATTCCTGCCTTTGCACGCTCATTGACAGCCTCTTCTGTGATGTTCTTACCATCAAACCATATCTCGCCCTCTCTGACTGTATATCTAGGATTTCCCATAAGTGCATATCCAAGGGTTGACTTTCCGGTTCCATTAGGTCCCATAAGTACATGTGTCTCGCCCTTGCCGATCTCCAGGTTCACACCGTGAAGGATCTGTTTATCCTCAACATCAACATGTAAATTCTTAACTTCCAATAATTTTTTATCTGACATCAGTCTGCCTCCTTTTATACCAAGCCCGGCAATTGCTTTATCACTGCTATATCCGGCGATTCAATTGTCCCGCTTTAATTATCTTTTTGCTTGTATCAAATTACTCTGCTCATTCCACATTTCTGGCTATATCCGCCAGTGTCTTACCCTGGAAATAATCCTGTATCAACTCCGCCAGTCCCTGCCATATCGGCAAAGTGTAGCACTGTCCGGATCTGTCACAGGTCATTGCGCTGTTCTTCATGCATGCCACCGGGGCAAGTCCACCTTCCGTGAGTTCAAGTATCTCCCACAGTGTATATTCCTCAGGAGCCTTTTTGAGTCTGTAGCCTCCGCCATGTCCGCTGGCTGCCTCTATCAGATTTGCCTTGGACAGCATGCGCATTATACTCTCCAGATACTTCTGGGACAGTTCCTCTTTCTGAACTATTTCTTTTAACGGAATGAATCTGCCGTCGTGGTTTATGGCAAGGTCTGCCATGACCCTCAGGGCATATTCTCCCTTTGAAGAAATCACCATATCTGTAAATCCTCCTTACATATGAGTGTGATCACATTCCAGCCGCAAATACACGGTCATTCCAGTCATCACCCTCATCCGCCATTTTTTGGCGTAATAAGTCAATATCTGACTCGCAAAAATAGGATATTCCCATTTACCTACTATGTCAATAGGTTAATACACAAAAAATAATAGAAGGTGCGGCAGCCTTCCATTATTTTCCATTATTTTGTCTATTTCAAGCATTTTATATAATTTATCCGTGCAGCAGTCTACTCATGATATGTTATTATCAGCCCGTCTTTTCCCATATAATAGCTGCACAGCCCGCTTGCAGGTACGACGCTCACATCCGTGTCGAGCCATTCAGCCTTGATAAGATGCCCCAGCTTTTCTGCTCCCTCCTCATTCATACAGTGGCTTATGACCAGCTCTCCCCCTGCAAATCCCGTCTCCCGGAGAGTATCTATCAGCTTATCATATGTCTTCTTCATACCTCTGAATTTGTGTCTGAGTTCAATTCGTCCACCAGGTGATGCCACACCTATTGCGGATATATTGAATCTATGAGCCGCATAACCCACAAGCTTATTTAATCTGCCCGCCTTTATCAGGTTGTCCAGACTCCCCAAGGCAAACATTACCTGCGTCTCCCTCACTGCTTTGTCGGCAGCACTTACTATGGCATCAAATGAATCACCTTCATGAATACCTTCATATATTATATTTGTCAGCTGTTCCGGGAGCCCCCCGGCACCACATGTGTTTATCACCGCAATATTCCTGTCCGGATATTTCTCAAGCGCCATATGTCTTGCAGCTATGGCGCTGTTGTAACTTCCCGACAATGCAGCTGACAACGTAAATGCGATAACATTTTCCGCATCCCCCCACGCCTCAAGCCACGCATGGGGTGAAGGGCAGCTAGTTCTTCCGCCTGACCGGCAATTTGCAATATGTTCAAGCATCTTCTCTATATCTATACCCGGTTCGTCTATATAATCTGTGTTATCAACAGATATTGTAAACGGAACCTCAGCATGATCTATATCTATATCTATTCCAGCCAGTCCATCCGGTCCATCCGGCACGAGCAGACTGCAGCCGGAATCTGAAACCAACTTCCATCCATGATCATTTCTTTTCATCTCAACAACACCTCCATGCACAATATGCATCACACGAGTATTATTAGATATTTTTTCTGTATTTATACATTTTAGACATTTTTTCTGGGAGCATAGATTTTACAAAAAAGGTATGATCAAGCTGCACTCAACGCAACCTGATCATACCTTTTATTTATTATATAAATTATCAATTTTTAACCTTAACAACATCCTTCTTCCTGTACTTCTTCACCTCATACAGCTTCTCATCTGCCATAGTCATGGCATTCTGAAGACCTTTCTTGTTATATTCTACGATCTGACAGTTTCCAAGCGATACACTCACTTTATAAGGCTTATCACAGTGCTCATTAAACTTCTCAAATGAACTGTATACTTCCTCAGCAAATGCATCTGCAGCGTCAGAGTCCTTAAGGCCGAGTACAAGACAGCAATACTCGTCTCCACCTATTCTGCCTACGATTCCATTATCGCCTACAGATTTGATCAGAATATCTCCTATGGTTTTAAGAGAGAAATCACCCTCATCATGTCCATATCTGTCATTGATGATCTTGAGACTGTTCATATCAG
>ENA-ORTB01000743-ORTB01000743.1-human-gut-metagenome-genome-assembly--contig:-NODE-743-length-41743-cov-7.520126_pt1 | contig 41743 bp, 64 predicted proteins | sample MGYA00241905_ERZ509174 | MGnify/ENA primary metagenome ERZ509174 (study PRJEB26280, sample SAMEA2338851) | human gut metagenome | biome: human gut; feature: human-associated habitat; material: faeces... | reverse complement strand
CATCAGCACCGGTGGGGCGGTTCCGGTGGACGGGCCATCAGGCCCGTTTCGGCTTAATCAATTAACTTATACTTTTTCAAGATTCGTTCGGTTTCGCTGGGATCAAGAACTTCACCCTTAAATGTCTTGATGTGTTCCCAATTATGCGGAACGCCGCCAATCCATTGAAATGTCCAAAGAGAAGATTGGCTTTTTGAATGGGAAATACCGATGTGAAACGCACTACCAACACGCATCCCATGTGAATCAAGACGTTCAGGTTCAAGCATTCCTGTGTAATACTGGAAGCCATTTCCATCAATGCCGCTAACTGTGAAATCAAAAACGCCCGGAATGTTCATTATCTTTTCCTTTCTGCCCTCGTAACCTCCGGGACGGGTATCAGTTTCAGCGATTCAGTGCTTCACACACGAATGAACGTCTTCTATCCGGCATGAACACGCTGAAGATCACATCCTGTTCACGTTCCGTCATGCCGTTGGAACAGATTTCGCAGCGGACTTCCACGAAGCCAAGTTCATCCGCTCCGCTGCTGCCGTATCCAGTCAGCCGGGAATCCTTACCGTCACGCTGCTGTGCGTACTTCTCAATTTTCTTGATCTCACTTTTCAGCAAACTTTCAAACTGTTTCATTTCTATTTCCTCCCGGCCTTGTGGCCCTGTGTTTGGGTTTCCAAACTTCATGCTTTTATTATATCGCTATAATTTCTGATGTCAAGCATAAGTTTTGATATTTCCAAACTTCTTTTGTCAATCGGTATATTTTTGTTGACTTATCTAAACAAACAACGTATATTAGATAAAAATGGAAGGGGGGCATTACAATGGAAAATTCATTTAACCGTGTGGCTACAACACCTGAAAGAATGCGTGAAGCAATGAGCATCACCGGGAAAAAGCAGGTTGATATTGTTAAGGCCACAGGTATTGATAAAGGATCAATCAGTAATTACTTATCAGGGCGATATGAACCAAAACAAGAAGCTATTTATAAAATAGCGTTAGCACTTAATGTTTCTGAAATGTGGTTGTGGGGCTATGACGTTCCAATGGATAGACCGCAGGCACAAAAAAACAACGATGCCATCGCTGACATCGTTGTAAGGTTACGGACAGACGAAAACTTTCTGCTTGCCGTAAAGAAAATATATATGTTGGAGCCTGAAAAGTTAGAAAGCTTACTGCGCTTACTTGATTAACAGGCGCTTTTGCAAAGAATCTGGAAAGTAAGATCAAGCAATTCAAGATCATTGCACTGGTCTAACAACTTGACGATTTCATTCAAATATTGTTCTTTCGTCATAATAATCCAATTCCTTTCATTTGTTGATAAAGAACAAATGTTCTGAAGATTATCCTACAATAGTATTCGGGATTGCACAATACAAATTGACATATTCGTAATATTGTGCAAATTATAATGATTCGCTTGTGTGGGGATGCCGTGCCACTCGACACCCCCACACACGGAAAGAAATGACAGGCCATTCCTGACCCGCTTTCAGGCTATCATTCCATATGCCTGAAAACAACATTGGTTCAGCAAGTATCTGCATGGTAAAACAAGTATTCGACACGGTTCAACAAAATTCGTGGAAATGGGGAGTGAAAATGTTTGAAAAGTGCATCAAGTGTAACCACCTTGGAAAAGACTGTATTCCTAATGTTTGTTCGCTTCCAATCGAAGATGTCAACGAATGGGCAATCAAGCTGAAGGCATACAGGGGAATCACCAACGCTGAACTTTCAGAACGTTCCGGCGTTCCGAAGGGTACGATTGATATGCACTTTTCCAAAAAGAAAAATCACTACCCTGATGTAAACTATTCCACCTTTGCACCTGTGTTCTGTGCTTTGATTGGAAGCCAAGACATAAAGTGTCCAAAGGATAAGCTTGACGGAAATGTGGAAGATGTTGACCATGTTATCAGGGAAAGCCAGAAGAAGATTGACTATCTGAAAGAGATAGCAGCATGGAGATTGAAAGCAATTACTATATTAAGCTTTGCCCTTGGAATAACGCTTGTAACTATCATTATCGCTTTACTTATAGACAAGCTTAACCCTGATCTTGGATTCTTTTGGTTTGGAAATTAGTTAAAAAAGAAAGGACGATGAAATGTGTATTATCAGCCGAAAATAGACTTCAAACCTGAAGAAGTCATAGATTATTTGAGAAAGTCACAGTCTGATGATCCACTATTGACTGTTGAAGAAGTCCTGTCAAAACATGAAGCCATTCTGGATGAATGGGCGGAGAAAAACCTCGGTGGGGTAGTGCCAGAAGAAAACAAGTTCCGGGAAGTCGTTTCCGGCGAAACCATCAGCGGCAGGCCGGAGATTCAAAAGGTTCTGCGTTTGATAGAATCGCCAAAATACAAAGCCGTGAAGGTAGTGGAGCCGCAGCGGTTGACCCGTGGTGACTTGGAAGACATCGGACGCTTGATGAAACTTCTGAAGCACACCAACACGCTTGTCATCACGCCGCAACGTATTTATGACCTGCGTGATGAATACGATTGGGACGCTTTTGAACGGGAACTGAAGCGTGGTAATGACTATCTGGAATACACGAAGAAGATATTGAACCGTGGAAGGCTGCTGTCTGTCAGTCAGGGGAACTATGTCGGCAATACGGCTCCATACGGCTATGACAAAACCTTTGTTACCGAAGGCAAAAGAAAATGCCCGATCCTTGTACCAAACAAGGAAGAAGCTGAAGTTGTCCGCATGATGTTTGATCTGTATGTCAACAAAGACATGGGCTGTCAAAGCATCTGCAATCAGTTTGATAAAATGGGCATTAAACCGCCAAAAGGGGAACATTGGTCAGCAAGTGCCATGTCGAAGATGCTTGAAAACATTCACTATATAGGGAAAGTGAAGTGGAACCATCGGAAAACCCTGACCATTGTTGAAGAAGGGGAGTTCAAGAAAACCCGGCCTGTTGCAAAGATTGGCGAATATCTGATCTATGACGGCAAGCATGAAGCCATTGTGCCGGAAGACCTGTTCAACGCTGCACAGGCGAAGAAGGGCAGGAACACCCGGCAAAAGCCACATACGAAGATCAGGAATCCGCTTGCAGGTCTGCTGTTCTGCCAGTGCGGAAGGGCAATGTCATTGCGGACATACACGAAGAACGGCGTGGAACGCTCTGCGCCACGGCTTTTGTGTGATGGTCAAAATATATGCAAAACAACGTCCTGCAACTATGATGAAATCATCGAAAAAGTAAAGGACACCCTGCGTCAGTGCATCTATGATTTTGAAGTCAGAATCAAGAATGATGATGGAAATTCCGTAAAGCTTCACGCCAATCTAATCAAACGCCTGAAGACCAAAAAGGAAGAACTGGACAAGAAGGAAATTGCACAGTGGGAAGCACAGGCCGATCCTGACCCATCAAAGCGGATGCCGGATCACGTTTTCAAGGTTCTGAATGAAAAGCTGCTGAAAGAAAAAGAAGAAGTGCAGCAGGCTCTTTGCAATGCTTACGAATCAATGCCTGATCCTGTTGACTATGAAGAAAAGCTAATGCGATTCAAAGCGGCTCTTAACGCTCTGGAAAATCCAGATGCCACAGCAGAACAAAAAAACAAGCTTCTGAAAGCTTGCATCGAAAGAATAACCTATAAGCGTGAAAAGGCCGAAAGAATCAAAAGTAAACAGGTCAGATATTATGATCCGGTCATGAAAAAAACACGAAACAAATCACCGCTGCATACAGGCGGAAACTGGACAGCACCAGAAATTGAATTGGATGTGAAGCTGAAGATTGAGTGATTTTTTGTATCGCTCATTTCCATCATCTGCGTTCAAGCTCATATGTACGCTAATGATGGAAATAAACAAAACAGGGAGTTGAAACCATTGCAAACACTGGGTAAATTAGAAAAGCTGCTGATGGACGGAAAGATAACAGAAGAAGAGTATAGGGAACGAAAGGCAACCTATGTGGAACTTATTCTTGAAATGTACTGCATGGGAATACTGGATAAAGAACAAATGTATGAAAGGCTGAATAAATAAAAAAAGAGGGAAGGCGTTCAGCCTTCCCTTTACTTTTGTCAAATAATATGAAACGCAAAGCTGATATTGGTACAATTTGCCGATTCTCATTCCGTGTGGTTGTTTTTCATATTATTACGCCGTAAAATGGCATAAAGCAACACAGAACGGAGAAAATCACCATGATAATTGAAATCAAGGAATATGACTACAAGGGCTTTCATCTGAAATATGCTGAAGGAAAAGGCTGGATTCTCATTATTGGGGAAGACGAATACCTTTTCCCATATGCCACAGCAGCGGAAGCGGCAATCAATGAATTTATCCGTGATGTAATCCCAAAAAACAAGGGGAAGAAGCAGAAAAAAATCGCAAAGAAAGAAGATGTATGATATGGGACTTTTTGGAATCGGTAAGAAGAAAGACAGCGTAAAGCTTCAGGCTTGCTATTATGGCGGAGACTTGGAAGGCTTTGCCCCTGATTATGCAGCAACGCTGACCCTAACCGACACAGAACTGACCATTGAAAGCAAGAAAGCAAAAGCAACCTTGGATCGTGACCGCCTGCTGAGTTGTGAGAACTTCACGGATGAACGGGAATACATGGCGAAATACCGTGGACACGCTGCCGGGTCAGCTTCCGTTGTCGGTGATAAGCGTGGCTTCATCGTGTTCACCTTCAAAGCAAAAGACGGCACAATGAAGCGGATGGATTTCTGGTACTTCACTCTGAACGGCTTTTCCGCTATTGCAATGTGGAAAGCGGTCAACGGTGGGGGAGAAAAGAAGGAATATTCTCTGTAAGGCATAAAAAAAGAAGGCCATGGGACAACCCATGGCCTTTCTTTTCGTTCTGTTATTTGCACAGCGCACGGAAGGTCATCTTCCCGGCGATGCCGTCCGCTGTGATCCTGTGGTATCCCTGAATGGTTCTGACGGCAGCTTCCGTCTGTTCATCATAGCTGCCGTTCAGCGTCAACTTCTGCTTCCGGCAGATCAGGAAGCCTTGCAGAACTTCCACCTGTCTTCCGCTGGAACCACTCTTCAGCGTCTTCACAGCGGCTTCCGTTTTGGCTCCATAGATGCCATCGGCAACCACGCCCAGCGTCTTTTGCAGCGCCTTCACCAGCGCCCGTTTGGTCTGTGTTCCAAACAGTCCGTCCGGAGTTAAGCCGCTGCCGAAGTTCTTGTTCAGCCAGATTTGCACGTCCTTCACAGTGGTTGATGCAGCAGGCGTTTTGAAAAGCTTCTGTTCCGCTTCCCGCCTGCGTACCAGTCCGGCAAGCACCTTGCCGCCCGATTTGTTGTAAGCGGTCAGCTTGTCCGCAATCTCCGCAGCAGTGCGGTCTTTGCACAGCGTCTTCAGGTTCCCGGTTCCGCAGTTGAAGGTGAAGCTGACAAGGGCATCAAACTGATTCTGATTCAGGGAAGCCGTGATAGGGCAGTAGGCCGGATTGTTCACGGCTGCAACGCTGGACGCAACATCCTTCACCAGCAGCGCATCCGCTTCCGCCTGTGTGATCTTATCCCCCTGCTTGACATCAGAACCATAGTGTCCCCATCCGATTGTCCAGTATTTTTCAGTGGGAACGGCCTTGTAAGCTGTCAGCCTGCACCCCTCAAAACTCTTGATAAGGTTCAGCCCCGCTGTTCCGATTTTCTTCTTTCCCATGATGTCATTCACATCCTGTGTTTTGTTGGTTTTCAGCCAGAAGCACAGCACGTTATGTACCTTCCGTGTGCTGGTGATCTTGCCATCCGGCGTGATACACTGACTGCTTCCGCCGCTGTCCAGCATGATTGCATCCTTCCAGCCCTGCTTCATGCAATACTGCTGCAAGGCTTCCGGTGTCATGGCATCGGCTGTGCCATCCTTTGAACAGAAGATGACCGTTTTGCCATTCGGCAGCGTACCAACGGCAGAGCGCCCACGCTTCCCGCCCTGCGCCGAATCATAGAACAGGGAAGTAGGCTTTCCGTCCTTCACCAGTGCTGTACAGCAAATGAAATTGTCCAGCTTTTCATAGCTGTTTACCATGCTTAAAACGCCGTCAGAAGCGTTCCAGCCATAGCCCCAGTATTTATACTGGTCAGACGCTAAAACCTTGCCAGCGGCCTTCAAATGGCAAAGCGGCTTGAAGGTTTTCATGTTGTACAGGCCACCGTTGATGCACACATCGCAGCCCGTTTCTTTCTGGATGTCTGCAAGGGACTTCTTCTGGCTGTTGATGTAGATTCTTGCCTTTAAGATTTCAAAGTTGTATTCCATATCAGTTCTGATTCATCTGCTTGCCGATCTGGTTCACGCCAACGGCAGCAAGGCCGCTCACAATGCCGACAGCAACAGCAGTCAAATAGTCCTGTGCGGGGAAGTCCGCCATCAGGTACATACCAGCCACGCCCAGCGCACCGCCGCAGGTTCCAACGATAATGGGAATCCACTTGTTATCAAGGCCGCTTGCCTTGACTGCCTGACCGATCAGATAGCAGATGACGGTAATGACCGCCACACCAGCGATACCAAAAGTTCCGATGTCCATGAAAATACCTCCTAAGTTTTATTTTCCAAATCTTCAATTCGATGGTTAATGACCTTGATCTGTTCCTCCACAACGGGCATACGTTTAGCAAAATGATTATGTTCCCGAACTTCCCGTGTCAGTTCGTCAAGCCGGGTTTCTGTCACGGCCTGTGCTTTCTGGTTGCTGATAAGCACCCCCACCAAGGTAACGCCGCCCGTGATAAGTGCCACGATAATTTCGCTCAATGGATTTCACCCCCACACTTTATCACTTCTTGATTTTGACCCTCTTGTAGCAATATCCCCGGCTATCATACGCCAATTCAAAGCCTGCCGCCGTGATGGTGGTGTCAGCCCGGTCAGGACAGTGATCCATCATAGGGATGGGACTGCCATACTCAATGCCGCCAAATGGTTCAGGGCGAGTCGAAATGCGGATGTCCTTGCCGTCAGATGCCTTGATGAACTTTTCCATAATGCCATTCCTTTCCGTTATGTTTCAGCAATGTTGATAGGTACGATTGAAAATGACCCGGCAAAACACTGGGCTTTTACCGGGTCACTTCCAACTTCATTTCGTGCAGTTCAAATTCAGGCCATTGTCTTTCACAGATGGGGCAGACCTGCCGACCCTCCGGGACAATGGCCCCGCAGCATACGCAGCGGTCAGGCATTTTCGTCCGCCGTGCCGCCGTACTCGGCGGGCACCAGCTCCGGCAAGCCGCACTCGTTGATGAGGATGTCCGCCACCTGCTTCTTCAGCTTTGCGGGGACGTCCGCAAATTCCCACGGTTTCCCAGTCTTGGTGTTTACAGCCTCCATACAGATTTTACTAGCGTACAACATAGCCATCATTTCTTGATCTCCTTCCAGTAAAAAATATAGGTTCAGGGCCAGACCAGCCCAAAACTCACGCATAAACAATATCGCCCATCTCCAGCAGGCAGTTTTCCAAGAACGTAATGTTCTGCGCCTGCATCTCCATCTGGGCTTTAAGCCGCTTGTTTTCCTCCGCCAAAGCCGCCATCTGCGCTTCCGTGTCCGGGTGTTCCGCCCGCCACTTCGCCCGCAGCGTCTCGGAGCAGTCCTCCTTTGAGGAGAGTTCGCAATCCTCCGCCAGCGGGGCGTAGGTGTGGAGTTCGCCGTTTTCATCCAGCGCCGTCACGCCGTCCGCCGTGTAGCTCTGGACGCCCTCAATGGTCAGCACCGGGACAGCGGTTCCGTGCCGGTAAAGATACAGTGTCATGATGTCCTCCCTTACAGCAGTGTGCTGCCCTTAAAAATCGGGCCTTGCTTATCATTTACCGTGCCGCCCATCAATTCCGGCGTTGTACCGCTGAGCATTGCGGCAGCGCCGTAAGCCGTGCGGATGCCGATTCGGTTGTTGCTGCCGGTACAGTTATAAACCCCACTGATCGAACTGGCATTGACTTGCACGGCGTAAGCCGTGTGCGTGATGCTGCACGAATTGATATGTCCAATGCTTTGATAGGCGATCACAACGCCGTAGTTGTTGTCGTTGCCTGTAATGGTGCATTGGCTGATGCCAACATTGGCCGTGCGGACAAAAATCAGTGCGCTGTCAGCGCCTGCAACATACCCCTCGCCGGAGACCGTCAGGTTGGATAGATAGATATATGCCGTGCAGTAGGTTACATAGATCCCATGGGGGATCTGTACCGATGCGCCATTGGCGGGCTGGAGATTCAAGCGGCCATTGCCGTAGAAGCCGTTGATTTTTAACCCTTCGGGAACGGTGCCGCTTGAAATGTTGATGGTCAGCGCTTCATTAAGCAGCCTCGGCAGAGCGTTGATGTAGGCGGGCAGCTCAGCCGCCGCCACCGTTACCGTGCGGGACGGCGTAGTGGTTGTCAGTACCTTTTCTTGAGTTTCTTTATTTGCCGCCCCGATGTTGCTCCTCGCCTGGTTTTTCTGGTCGTCCGTCAGGCTCTGCGCCTCATCATAACGCACTCTGTTTGCAACATCGTTCTGCAATCCCGCAACGTCCGTCCGGATGCGCTGGATCATATCCGCCCCCGGCTCCACGGCAATCAGGATGTGTGTATCGTCAATGCGGTCGATTACATGATAGCCCAGATTGTTTGTGCTGGGTACTGCCGTTCCGCTGTCATTGGGCATACAGCGTTCGTTGATGGTGCAGGTTCCGTTGTCGATGACGGAAACCAGACCCATCACAGCGACATAGGCATACTGTTTCAGTAGATTCCCGTTGCTGTCGAATTTATCAGCCGAACAGTTGCCGGAGAAAGCGGGAGCAGTTACTACCACGCCACGGACATCCTTTGTGGATGTGGCCTTGACCATCGTTGTTCCGGCCTGTGTGTCATCAATGGCAACGAAATAGCCGATGCGGTTTTCATTGTTCGGATTGCCGTCTGCCCACTGACCAACTTCCGCATAGTCGGCGTTTTGGCTGAGAACGGTTCCGTTGGAAGCCGCAGCGGCTCCGATGTCTTCCGGCTTGATTGGGTCAGAACCGCCCTTCTTGTGCGTGGATGCGTGAACGGTAGGCGTAAAACCGTAGCTGTCCGAAAGGTCAGTCCAGTTTCCGTTGAAGCAGCGGTAAATTTTTACGCCAGCGCAGAAGAAGTGTGCCTTGCCGCTTGAAAGCCTTGCGAACAGTTCACCAACATAGCCGTCAGTGGTCTTAACCAATACTTGATTTCCGGCCTGATACGCCGCTTCGATCTCTGCATTTGTGGTTGTGCCGTAGGTTGCCCAGAACGGCAATTTGCTTTCGGAAGCCGCTCCTATTTTAGCAGGTGTGATGTTCACACTCTTTCCTGTGGAACCATCAAAGGTGAACAAATCGGTTCCTTCCGTGCTTCCGCCGTTCAGCCGGACAACCATGCTGCCCTTTGTCTTGTTTGCGCTGCCGGAAGTGCTTGCATACTTCACGGACTTGTCTGCATCCGCTGTGTTGTCCACGTTGGACAGCTTCGTTTGCAGTTCCGTCAGGCAGGCGCTGACCTTGTTCCAGAACCAGTTGAAATAAGCGGCAGGCGGTTTATAGCCAGCCTGAAAGCCGCTGGTTTTCAGCGAAGAAGGCGGCTCTGAACCCTCTGCGTTCCATGTGGGCGGTGTTTTTTCAAATTTCATGCTGCGTATCCTCCTTATGTGGGAATATCAATGTTCCCGGTTTCCAATGCGCCAAAATATCCGCCGACAGTCTGTTCAATGTCTCCGAATCCGGCTGTGTCGCTCTGTTCATCCGCAGAAGCAGAAAACTCAAAGGTTCCGTCCAGCGTCAGCGGTGCAAGGGGAATGCCTACCGGAAGCATCGCTTCAATGATCTGAAAAATCTGTTTGGAAGTAATCCCGATTTCATTCAGGATGCTGAACGGCAGGCTTGATACTTCAATCTGTCTTGGATTGTCCTTTTCCGTCAGAACGAATTCAGACGGGGAAACACCCAACGCCCCCGCAAGGGCATTCACGGTGCTGTTGTAGTCACCACCTGCCCAATACCGTGCCACCTTTTGCATGATGATGACCCTGTATTGCTCATCCGTCATGCTGCCCCGTGCCTGATTGTAGATGATGCCATACAGATCAAGCGTTTTCCCGGTTGCTTTAGCAATGTCCGCCGTGTCCTGTATGGCCTGAATATCTGCCCAGAAACCGGACATCAGCAGCCATTCCAGATACAGCAGCTTGTAGTTGTTGCTTGCTGCGGTTTTCTTATACGAATCAGGCAGGGCTTCGATGTAATCAGCTATCCGCATAGGCGCTCACCTCGACTGTGATATTGTTTGCGCTCAAAGATGCCACCTTGTCAGAACTGATGCTGATGTTCGCCGCCGTGAATGTCGTGCCGTTTGTGGAAAGCGTCAGGGAAGTGACATCCTTCACGCCGGATACTTGGAAGATGTATTTGTAAAGGTTTGCATAGACCACATCTTCACCGTTCTTCAGGCTGTTGACGTATTCCAGCAGAGCGTTCTTGATCTGCTCCACGCCGTTCAACTCAAAGTGTGTGTCCTTCTTCACGGCAACCTTGATGGAAACCGTGACTTCGCTGACGTGGGAGAAATAGACCGTCTGCTCATGACCGGAAACATCCTCAACAGTCACGCTGGTTGTTCCATGGCTTTGGATGCCAAGGGGCTTTTTGGAGAAAATAGCTTCCCCAATCTGCTGATTCAGCGTGGGCGGTGCATAAACGTAAACCTCAAAACTGTTTGGCGGTCTGCCGTCTGCGTCTGCCGTTGCGTTCTTGTTCTCCACGATCAGGCAGCTTCTCACGCCGTTGATCCGCATGACCGCTCCACGGATAGCGGATGCCGTGCCTGAGCCGGAACCTTCAATGGCAATGTCAAACCTTGCCCGAAGGTCAGCGTCCGATTCTTCATCTTCCGCCACCGTCACAATGCCCGTGTGTTCAATGGCGGAAACATCCACATCCGGGTTCACGATTTCTGTAATGGATCCAAGCTTTACATTGCCGATGGTTCCAAGTTCCGTACATTGCACTGTGCCGGAACCAACGCCGCTGTCATTCAGCGTGACTTCATTCACAAGATAGAATTCCTCATCCCCCGTGGTTCCCACCAGAAAGCCAACAGGAACCACATGGTTTGCCGTTCCTGTGAATTTGATGGTGTGTTCCGCTCTGGTTGCCGGATTCCGTGTAATGCCTGCAAAGGGCATGAGCTTATCCAAATTCTGCCCGGTTGCCGTATGGGGGAAGCGGCTGTAATAGATGATTTCCTGCGCTTCATAAGCGTCCGCCAAATCCTGCACGGAAAGCCGGATGAATTTGCCCAGCGGGGAAGCGTTGGACGTGTCGATGTCCTCACCGAACAATTCCTGCGCCTGTGCAATGCGTCCTGCCAGCAGTTCATCGTATGTGGGCCTGTAATAGCCCTGCTCATTAACCATAGGTGTATCCCTCCATCACTTTTACGCCGTCAGCGTTCACGGCTTCAAAGCTGACTGTTGCTTTCCTCCCGTCCATCGTCAGGCCAAAGGAAGTTATAACGAACGTTTCATCAATCCGCATCAATGCTTCTTCGATAGTTGCCCTGATTTCATCCTCATTGGGATTCTTCCGAAGCACCACGGAAAAATCAATGCCTTCCTCCGTGTCATAACTCCATTCGCCTTTGCTGGTTCCAAGGACACGCTGAACCTTCTGCCGCAGCAGTTCGTTGTCCGTGACCATTTCGATGCTGCCGTTCACAATCACATCGCCGTCATCGTTCGTACTGAAGCTTTTCACATTACCACCCCCCAAATAAGCCAACCACAACAGCGTCCTTAATGGCGTGGTGTCCAACAGGCGGCGTGGTGGAAATCCCCTTGACAGAGGATGAAAGATCACGTTCAGCGCATACGCAAAGCACCAGATCACCCGCCCGGATAGGGGAGACTTTCAGGTGTCCCACGTTGCTTTCTGTGGGATGTGTTGCCGGATTGATCGTGCCGGAGCCGCCACCTGAATAGGAATCGTTGACCTTGACGGACAGTGTTTGCTTCACAAGGGAAAAGTGCCGGACATGGTGAAGGACGGGAACCTTCGTGATAATGGCCTGCTGCTGTGCGGGCTTTCCGTATGCCTTGATTTTGTCCAGCGGTTGCACGGAACAAAGGCTTTCGTTCTCCACGCTGATGACCTTGGCGATGAACGCCGTGTGGAGATTCAGCAGCTTTTCTTCCATCATGTCATTCATGGTGCTGCCCATTCCCATGCGCTCCACCTCCTTATTCAATCGCCGTGATCTCTGTGTAAAAGTCCGAATCCGTGCAGACGTGCGTTCCGCTCCGAACCCTGTACTTTCCGCTGAAATCACGGCTTTTCAGTGTGATAATGCTTGCTGTGGTGATTCGGTGTTCCAGCAGCATCTTGAAGGTCACGCCCTTGATGGTGTCGGTGTAATCCTCATTGCTGACTTCCTCTGTGAATTCTTCCGGGCTGTCAATCAGTCCCGTGTCCACATTCACGGAAAAGCCCAGATCGTCACCGTCAGAAAGATGCCTGACGTATACCTTCCGTTTGTTGATATAGGCGGACACGCCGCACACTTCCGCATACTGCTTGATGCCGTCCATCAACCCACCGGAAACCGTGACAGCTTCCGTGTAGGTGTGATCCCGCTTCACCTTGAACACCGCAATCGGCAGGTTCAGCTTGCTGACCAGTGTTTTCAGAATGTAGCTCGCCTTTACGCCTGCCTTGAAAGAAATGCTCTTGATGTCCCGTTCCTTCAGCTTCACATCGTCAATGGCCTTGATGGTGGTCAATTTATCCTGACCGCTCCACCGTGTCACCACGGAAGCGATGACCCCGGAGAAGATCACGCCTGTGTCTTTTCCGTAGCCTGCCGTGATGCTGATTTCAGCGTTGACCTTCAGCAGTCCGATAGTCTTTTTCGTCAGGTTGTAGACACGGATTTCCGCTTCGTTGGCTTCCGTGTCATCGTCAAACGGCACATCGAATTCAAGGTCAAGATCATTGGTCATGGTCAGGCCGTTTGTCTCGATCTTCACCACACGCCCAAACTGACCACTTGGCTTGTCCATGGAATCTGCAAGGCTGGTTTCCCAGCCCTGCATTGCCTTGACCATGGAAGAAATTCTTTCACTGCTGCTCTTGTCAAAGATGACTTCAGAAACCTTATCCATCGTCATCACCTTCATCATCCACTGTCAGAAATACGGTTTCACCCAGATTGTCAAAGGTGACGGCTGTTTCTGTTGGCCCGTAAGGAACCAGCGTGACAGCAGGGAAGCGCCCCGGCTGATAGATGTCATGAAACAACGGTTCGCCAAGAATCAGCGGTTCGGAAGCAATCAGAACATCGTCCTTGTACAGTGTCACCGTGAACAGGTCGGCTGTTTTGTTGTAGCCGATATACAGTTCAAACCATTCGTCAGCCAGCAGAATATTAAACTGGTAGGGAACCAGTTCTTTGTTGATCTCAATTACATCCCGCAAGGCCCGTCACCTCTTTCCAACGATGATCTTTTTTCCAATTTGCAACGTTCTGAAATCACCTTTCCGGCTGAAAGCGGAAGGGTTCAGCTTCATCACTTCATTGCAGCTCATTCCGTACTTTTTATACGGAGCCTTAGAAGCGGCAACCAGATTCCAGATGCAGTCACCCTTCTTGACAGTGTGATACACATATTCGGTCTTGCTGTTTTTCTTGACCTGCTGTGTGCCTGATTTTTTGGTGTCTTTCTTTGTCTTCTTGTAAGATGTGGAAGCGGTGCGAACCTCCTTCAGTGTCATGGAGAATTCGCAGCCGCCCCACACCGTATTCGGATGACTGGTGGAAAACTCTGTAATCAGACAGTTGCTCATCACCGTCCGCCCAGAGTAATTGCAAAGAACGCCGCTCTGGTGCATCTGTCGAATCTTCGACCGCACACTTGCAGCGTTCTTGCCGACAATTTCCCCGGAAATGGACAGTGTAACGGCTTTCCGCTTTACATGGTCACTGATTTCAATACCGCTTTCCACGGTATGTTCCGCCACATCCACGCCGAAGGACATTTCTTCATCCGCCACGAAGATGTATAACCCGTTCAAAGTTGCCATTGCTTACACCTCCGTCAGTCTGGGTGATGTCCGGCTCATACTGTCGAACATATCTTCCAACGCTTCCTGCACCCATTTCTTGATCGTCCGTTCTGTGGTTCTGTCCACCGTGCCGCTCATGTTCAGCGTGAAGGAAGGCGCATAGTTGTTGCTGGTGGTGGAAGAACTGGAAGCCGGAACGCTGGCAGCAGGGGAGTAGGCAGGAAGCTGAATGGTTCCCACGCCGCCAGCATAGCCAACGCCACGGTAGGCTTTCGCAAGGGAACCGTACCGGGATTTTGCATACCGGACGGAAGCAAGAATATTGCTCATGGGATCATAGATGTTCTTGTTATATCCCTTTCGTGCATAAGACCGGAAAGTGGGATCAATCACCTGCATCAAGCCTTTTGACGGTGTTCCTTTTTTGGCGTTGCTGTCCCATCGGTTGATTGCTCTGGGATTGCCGCCGCTTTCCGTCTGCATCTGGAACAGCGTCCGCTTGATGTTGTCGGCAGAACTCAGCCCTTCCATCTTCAGCGCATTGGCAACGGTAGACCGCCACTGTTCAACGCCCTTGGAAGGCTCATAACCTTCAATGCTCTTGCCGCCGAACTTGTCAAACAGGCCCTTGACCCAATCCACCATAGCGGTTTTCGCTTTTCCGACAACCGCCTTGCCAACAGACAACGCATAACTGCCCATGCCCTTGTAGCTGATGAATTTGTCGATGACCTTTCCCACAAGCCCCTTGGCGTTGTCGAAGAAATCAAAGATGTCACTGATCCAGCCCCCGGAACCTTCCTTGTAGTGGAAGGTGGGGGAAGACTTGCCCATCACCTGTGCCGTCCGCTCTGCGTCCAGTACCTTCATGCCCTTCGGAGCGTTGGGGATGCCCACATTCCGCCCCTGTGGGATGAACGTCAGGCCATTGGGCATCTGCACCAGTTCAGCGCCACGCCCATCATTGACAACGGCGTTGCCGCCCGGATGACCGCCCGTGCCTTTTGCGTATGGCTTCCACGGGTCAAACTGTTTCTTGGAACCAACCTTGTCCAGCACCCAGTTTGCACCGTCAATCAGCTTGTTCACAGGCTTTGCAACGGCCTTCACAACGCCCTTCCACAAATCGGAGAAGAATCCGCTGATGCCGCTCCAACAATCGGTAACGCCGTCATACGCTTTCTTGAAGCCGCTGGTGATCTTGCTGATAACGTCCTTCACGGGAGCAGGAACCTTTTCCCACAAGTCAGCAAAGAACTTCTTGACAGGCTGAACAACCTTGCTGCTGAACCAGCCGCTGACCGCTGACCATTTTCCTTTGATGAAGTCCCAGCATTTTCCCGCAGCAGCCTTCACCTTGTCCCAGTTCTTTACAAGCAGGACAATGATTGCAATCAGCGCAGCAATGCCAGCGATGACCCATGTAACAGGGCTTGCCAACATAGCGGCGTTTGCGCCCCACTGTGCGGCGGCTTGTGCGGTTGTTGCTCCTGCCGCCATCATCTGACGTGCCTTGAATACCGCCATAACTGCGTTGAATGCTTTAATACCGAATGTAATTGTTTTTACGGTAGCGTAGAACGCAGCGAAAGCAACCGCACCGTTAGACACGACCTGAATGACCGTGTTGAAATTCTTAGTGACCCAAGACAGGGCGGTTTTGATTCCGTTCAAAACGCTCTTCATGGTGTTCAGAAAACCTGTGCTTGTTGCCCAAGACGTGAACTTTACGATAAGGTCTCCAACAATTCTAACGACCTGACCGACAATCACCCGAATGGAAGAGAAGATCGTCTTGATCGTGTTCATCTTCGTGCTGTCCTGAGACAGCGCCGTGAACTGCGCTTTTATTCTGGATATTGTTCCAACGATAGCCTGACCGATTGGCGCAAAGGCTCCAAGCGCATTAAAGTTCTGAACCGCCAGCGTAAACAACTGTTGGAACAGCTGTCCAACGCCCTGCGCCAGCCGTGGCAGCGTGGCCTTGATACGGGGGATCAGGTTTTGTGCAACCGTGACGATGCTGTTCACAAGATTGTCTGTAAGCTGACCGAAGTTCTGATTCGGATCAGCCATACCCGTCAGGAAGTTCGACCATGCGGATTTCATGGAATTGATACTGCCCTGAATGGTAGTGCTTGCTTCCTTGGATGTGGTTCCGGCAATGTCAAGCTTCTTCTGCACAACGCTGATTGCGTTGATGATGTTGTCAAAGGACATACTGCTTGCATCAACGGATACGCCAAGTTCTTTCTGCGCTTCCTTCATCTTGGACGCATCCTTGATGAGCCGCTGCATTTCCTCCTTCGTGCCGCCGTAGCCAAGCTTCAGGTTGTCTAACCATTTGTTACCCCCGGTTTCCCGGTATTATAAAAGCCACACGCATTTCTGCGCATGGCTTTCAGGGATTAGACTATATCTTCAACTTTTTCAAGAACCCAGCCTTTTTTCTCACCTTTTGCATACCGCTTCTTGTATGCAATTTCGCTGTCCGAACAATGAAAGTATTCAGCAGCAGCCTGTCTGGATTCAAATAGGATTGTTCTGCCATCGAGATGTGTTGCCCTAACAGGACGCTTTTTATTTTTGATTCTGGAATGATACCCGAATGATAAAGCATTTTCGGAAGGTGTCACCCATCTCAAATTTGAAACATCGTTGTTGGAGCGGTTCCCGTCAATGTGGTCTACCCAGCATTTTGAAGCATCTTTAGGTTTTTCAAGAAAAGCATCCGCAACCAGACGATGGACGTGTTTTGTAATGGTAATTCTGCAATAACCACCGTTCTTGCTCAACACCATGATCTGGCCTGTGCTGTCCTTCTTGATTCTGCCTTCTGTGCTGACTGAGTATCCCGGCAAATCGGGAATTTCTTTCCAAATCTCCATGGCTTTTATCCTTTCAAAAAAGTTGGTGCGCACTTCCAACGCCGTACCAATAGGCGCTGTACTCGGTGACAAACCGATAGTCGTTTGACGTTCTATATTGATTATTTTACCATAATTTCATGTGTTTGGCAAGTGAAATTATTATATCAATATAGCTTCGCACAGGATAACCATGCCGTAAAAGCCATAAACGGTTTAGGCTTCCCCTGTTAGCAAAACAATCTCAACAGCCATTTCCTGCTGTATTTTTGCTTCACACCTCTGGTAAAGTTCACGCACATTCACTGCATAATCACTTATGCAGCGGACATTAGTTCTATCGTGTAGTTCTGTTTTGCAAAGCCCTGATACGCATTCTGGATAGATGCCATGTCCGTACCCATCTTGTTTGCGTTATCGGACATATCAATCACAGCCCGGTTTCCGATTTCCGCAGCTTTCTTCGTGTCACCGCCCAGACCTTGCAGCAAGCTTGCTGAAAAGCCTGTAATGGTTTCCATGTAGTCATTTGCGGATAGTCCGGCAGTCTTGTATGCGTCATTTGCATACTTGACAACCGTATTGGAAGAATCCTTGAACAGCGTTTCCACGCCGCCCACAAGCTGTTCGTAATCGCCGTAGCCTTTCACGGATGCCGTTGCAAGAGCGGCAAAGCCAGCGCCAGCCGCCATGCCGATTTTCTTGATTGCGGAAACGGCTTTCTTGGCGGCGGACACAAGCCCTTTCCCAATTTTGGAACCCAGCTTTGTAATGCTGTCCGTGATCTTACTCAGGCTTGCCTTATCAATGCTCTTGATGGTCTGAACAAGCTGCCTGCCCTTGTTTGCAGCCGCCTGAAAGCCATTCTGAACACCGCCCTTGATGTTTGCCACAAAGCCCTTCACCGTGCTTTTCGCATTGGCGAAGCCGTTCTTGACGTTCGTGATCCCCTTGACTGCTTTTCCAAGGCTGATCTTGCCCACGTTTTTCAGAGCGGTTGCAAATCCCTTTGCACCCGTTTTTCCTTCCGTCAGAACGTTCTTGATGCGGTTCATTTCATTGACCGTGTTTGTGATTTTCTGCTTGGCAGCGTCCTTCAGCGAAGTCACGAACGCCTTTGCGTTGGGGACGATATTCTTGATTGCTGTCCAGACTGCCGAAAGACTGTTCTTCAGCGCAAGAAAATTCTGCTTTGCCATTGCCTGAAGCGCACCCACCGCAAGCGTGGCCTGCAACCGCATCTTTGCGATTTGCGCAGCAGCCGCACGGACGGTGTTCTTCACCTTGTTCAGCGCATTGTCAGCCCGTTCAATGTCGGATTGCAGCCTGTCAGACAGCTTCAGCTTGTTCAACTGCTTCTGCGTGGTCTGCACCTTTTTTGCAAGACTGCCGAACTTGCTTTCCGCCCCGCCAACGGCCTTACCGACAGAAGACTGGAAAGCGTTGGATTCCTTCGTCAGCTTTTTCAGGGGGGAATCCTGCACATCCCATTTGATTTGAATGACATCCTGCCGGATGACGTTTCTTTCAGCCAAATGCTCACCCCCTTACTTATTTTTCATAGCCTTTTGCAGTTCCTCTTGATAAATGTCAAGGGCAATGTTCGCTTCCTCAATCTGCTGCGGTGTCATCTGAAAAAACACGGTGTTGTAATCAAAATGACAGTCCGACAGGATCAAGCGCCAACACGCCCAGTTTTCTCTTACTCGTTTATTTAGACTTTGCTTCGTTCGCCTTGTCTCGAAAGTCTCCCTGCATCACTTCTCTTGCCCAAGAGATCACATCGCTGAATTCATCCATGGTGTCAAAGTCATCAGCGGTCAAACCCTTCGGCTCCACGATGACGTTATCAAGAATGTACTTGGAAAGCTTCGTCATGCTGACGTTGCTGCTGCCGTCAATATAGCTGTTGTCAACCGCTTCAATAGCGGCGGAAATGCCGTTGAACTGTGCGACATATTTCTTGCCGTTGATTTCTTTTTCCACTGTGTAAAACTTTTTGTTTGCCATGATGTCATCCTCCTATGTAATGAGAAGGGGAGCGGTCAAAAACCGCCCCCCCCCATTTTTGATTTGTCAGCAGCTTTCGTGACAGCCGTCAAACACCTGAATTTCAAATTCCCGGTCTTCCAGCTCCGTACCGTAGTTGGGGGAAGCGGGGTTCTTGAATCTGGCCTTCGTGCCGCCGAACCGCTCACCGATGGACTTGTTTACGCCCCATACGGGGAAGATCGTACCCTTCTTGGCATAGTCCAGACACATCTTGTACTGGGGAGAAGATGCCTGAATGGTCACGGTCATGGTAGCAAGTTTGTTGTTGGTTTCGTTCACCACCACATCGCCCTGTGCGCCCACGGCAGCAGAGAAGCGTTCCTCATCGAATTCAAATTCGATCATGTCTTCTCCCATGCCAGTCAGGAACACGCCGTCAATGGTGACGGTGGTATCTTTGGGATTATAGGTATACATTCAACGTTCCTCCCTTACGCAATGATAGAACCCTTGATCTTCGCCGTGTGAATGGCTCCGGCAAGGGCAAATTCAAACTGGCCTTCCGCATAGTGCCGTGTGGAAATGTCGGAAGCGGCACATTCGGAGCGTCCGCCGAAGTCCACGCTGTAATCATAATCGCCGTCATCAGTGACAGCAATCATGCCGTTGTTGGCGGCATCCATCAGCACGGACACCACAACGCCTTCCAGAGAAGCAATGCCCCGGTTGTCATAAGGCAGCTTCGGCATACGGTTCAGAAGATACTGGCACTGATACTCGATCTGCTGAATGATATAGTCCTTGGAATCCACAATGTCAGCGTATTCCTTGGACAGCGTGATTCCCTCGGAAGTTACGATGGAACCAGCCTTCTTCAGAATGGTGATAACGCCCTTGCCGTGCTGGGTTTCCACCTCGCTGTCCGTGTAGCCCTGTGCGGTCACACCCTTCAGAATGATGTTCTTATAGGTGAAGCTGCCCACGTCCAAGCCAGCGGTAGCGCCAACCAGAGCCGCTTCAGGGCAGGCGGTGTCAGAAGATTCATAGGCGATTGCAACGGTTCTGTCATTGCCTTCCATGGCGGTGATCTCCGTTGCATCGTCAGCCGGGTTCACATGGGTAAAGAACATGGCAGGCTTGCCGCAGCCTTCAATATAGTCGGAAATAGCGTCCACCTTGCTTTCGCCCTCCGTGCCAAGGCTCACAACGATCAACTGCCGCCAGCCTTCGCCCAGAATACCGGGCAGCGCCGCAACCGCAGTGTCCGTGCTGCCGCATACGGCAATCTTGGCGGGAGCGTCATTCTGCATGAACAGCAGCTGTGCCGCCTTATAGACAGGCGTAGTCTCAGCGAAGCCAGCGGTCTTGACTTCCTCAATGGAACTGACTTCCTTGTAAGCAACAGCGGCCTGCTGCTTTCCCGCAAAAATCAGCGGATAACCGAATCCGGCCTTTGGAGCGGCCTTCTTCAGTTCAATGACAACTTTCACATCATTTGCCACAGTTTATTCCTCCTTAAATGTGTTGGATTCAATCACTTCCGGATGTTCGTCCGGAGCGATTTCATACAAAAGGCCGAACGTCACGTCCAGCCCGTTTCGATATTCGTATTGGATTGACAGCAGATTGTCCCGTGTGGTCACATCCCGGACACGCCGGACAGCAATGCCATTGTCTGCAAGAGCCGTCAGCCCCTTCGCCGTGAAGAAGTCATATATCTTCATGGCAACGGTCATCGCTTCTTCCTGATCGTCAGACTGCGCCGTGAAGCTCCATGTCTGCATGATGTTTCGATACAGCGTTCCGTCCTTCGCTTCGGAATACGTTCCAGCCATAGCGGAAAGGGGAGAAGTCACCGTGTAGGAAACATACGGATAGGGGGGAACCTTCGCCGTCTGGTTCTGCCGGATCACCTCGCATGGACGGACATCCGTACTGAGATAGGCTTTCAGCTTTTCCACGATCACGATTTCGTTCTGACGATGCTTAATCATGTTCGCTCACCGCCTTGCTCATATACTTCAGCGTGTATACCGCCACATCAGCGTAATCTTCAAAATTCCGCTGTTCCTCAACGGCATAGGTGTTTCCCTTGTACACTACCTGATATTCGCTCAGATCGCCTTCCAGCGGCTCTGTCAGGTACAGTTCCCGGTCTTGCGTGGTGTATGTGCCGCCAGAATCGTAAATCTTACGTTCGCTGATTGGCACGATAGCGCCCCGCATTTCCTTTACGGCTTCGCCGCCATCTTCCCATTTTCCAGCAACATATCCGCCCTGCGTCCGGTGCAGGCAAAAAGTGACGCTGTATTTGCGAATCAGCCGTGTGAAGTTATACAGTTTCATCTTTTCACCTCGTATTCAATGCCGTTTATCATATCGCCGGATATGACAAGCGGATTGGTTTTAGCCGGGTCACGGGTAGGCCAGTCCTTCTTCGGCGGTTCGCTCAGTTCAACGGCATAATCTTTGATGTAGTCCCGCACCTGCGTTCCCACTGTTTCAAAGTATTGTTCCGCTGACAGCTTCCCGTCCAGAACGTCCGGCAGCAGCCGTTCTGCCTTCCGCAGTGCGTCATCCCGGTTCACGTCATATCCTGTCCGCAGAAAAGAGCGTTCCGGGATCACAATTTGCGTGGTAGTCTTCTTCAGGTGAACGCCAATCCTGTGCAGGTACGCCCTCATTTTCGGCGTAACAGGGATGGTGCATCCATACTCATGAATACCAGCCAACCATTGATGTTCTCCCTTGATAACGCCAACCTCCACGCTGATTCCGTCAAGGCTCTTTGCCGCCTGTTCCATCTGCTTTGTCAGGTCAACTTTGGTCTTCGTTTGGAAGCCCATCACTTCCACCTGCTTTTCGCCGTCACAAAGCGGTTTCTGCCCTTGTAGGCAGAGCCAAACAACTGTGATGCCAAATCAGCCAGAAGGAAGCCAGTCCCACCCGTGGTAAAGGACTGGCTCATTCCTCCAAGGCTTTCACTGGCAACACCGGAAGCATGGCTCATAATGTCACAGAACTTCACGGTGAACAGTTTCACGTTGGAAGGCAATTCCTGTTCCGGGTCAATTTCAAGGGTGGTGTTTTCCTTGATCCAAGAAAGAGCGGCATTGACCATCATCAGGGTTTCACTGTCACTGGTGTTCACAGGAAGCCCCGTCAGGTTATACGTCATCCTTCTTCACCCTGCCCCTCTTCGGCTTTTCCACAGGCTTTTCAGCGGTCTGTTCCTCAGTTGCTTCCACAGGCTTTTCAGCGGTCTGTTCCTGCTGTGCTTTCTGTGCCGCCGCCCGTCTCCGCATATTCCAGAATGTAGCGGACATTTCTTGCCCTCCTTTCTATCATTTTCGTGATGTCACGAAAATGGTCAAATCTTGTGAACCAGAGCGGCAACGGGAACCTTCTTGTGGTTGGTAATCAAAGACCAGTTGCCGGGAGTGGCAAGCATGGCGTTGGTCGGATAGTAAATGCCTTCAGGATAGGAAGCATTCACGTTCCAGCTCAGGCCACGGGGATGAATCACCATGCAGCGGCGGTTAATCAGGTAATCCTTCGCACCCAGCTTGTCACGGTCAGTTTCGGTGCTGATAAAGCCAGCGGGAGTGCCGTCCTGACGGATCAGAGCGCCGGAGCCAAGGAAATAGGTGGTGTAGGTGATGGAAGCATCCTTCGTCACATAGGACGTGCCAGCGGTCAGAGTAGCCTTGCAATGGGGCTGAATCTCACCGATATTGGCGGTAGTCACCGCAATAGCGCCGGAAGCGGAAGACTGTGCTTCGGTATAGGCGATATAAGGCATATCGTCATCCACCACCACACGATAACCCAGATAGGTCTGAATCTGAATCTGAAGCGTTGCGTCATACTCAGTTGCGATGTCCTGATTCTTCTGAAGGGCAGTGTAAACAGCACTGTGCATAAACACCATGCCCAGAGAAGAAGCGTGATCGCCAAGGGCCTGCTTCGTGTCCAGAGCCGCACCCACAGAAATCTTGGCGGCATTGCCGTCACCGGAAGAAATGTCGTTCACATGGTTCTTCAGCGCACCGCTGGTGGGATCAAGGATGCCCTTCAGGATGGACAGGTAAATTGCCTGCTCCTTTTCCAGCCACCAGTCAGCCACCAGATTGCCAATAGCCGCCATGGGATCAGAGCCGCCAAGCACACGGGACAGGTCGGTTGCGCCCCACGCCTTCTGACGCATCAGCAGGGTAGCGTTGCAGGAACCAGTGGTAATCTTGCTCACGCTTGCATCGCTCTCAGAGAACACATCGTCATCGCCTTCCAGCGCATCGAAATGCGGCATGGTGATGAAGCGTCCGCCCTGCGGAGTGCCGTTGATAAGCTGTGCCACAACACCATCTGCGGTTGCAATGCCGCTGCGAACCAGAGCGGACAGGGAAGTGGTACGATCCAGAGTGTATGCCGTAAACTTGGACGGCACGATCTGCATATTGCTGTAAGTAGTGTAATCAGCCATTTGTTAAAACCTCCATTTTCGCATAAAAATAGACACCCTTTCAGGTGTCTTTGTTCTTATTTTGCGGCAAGCGCCGCCGCCTGAAGCCGTTTTGCCTTTTCCGGATCAGTGGCTTCCAGCTTCATTTGTTCCGTCAGGTTGAAATGCTCTTTGGTGTAAGGGTTCTTTTCATCGCTGCCGGAACTGCCTTTGCCCGGATTGCGTCCGGCTTCCTTGAAGGTCTTATCAACTTCCGATGCGACAAACTTTTTCACCAGATCACCGAAGGCTTTCACACGGGAATCAATTTCCTTTTCGTCCGAACCCATAACAAAGTTCACAAGTTCCAGTGCCTTGTCACTTCCATCGTCCAGTCCAGCAGCCTTGATTGCTTTTACAGCGTAGAGCTTGTTCTTCTCCTTCTGGAATTCAGCACGTTCCTGTTCAAACTGTTCCCGCTCCTGCTTCCGTTCCAGTTCAGCCCGTTCTTCCGCAGTCAGCTTTTCCTTCTTGATGGTGTCCAGTTCTTCCCGCAGGCGCTTGTTATCGTTGCCCAGCTTGTTTGTTGCCCGGTCAACGGCCTGCTGAATCAGCTTTTCGATGTCCGGCTTCTTGTCCTTGTCCTTATCAGGGTCAGGATTGGGATCATCCTCCTTGAAGTCCGGGTCAATCGCAAGCGCCATGGTCTTGAACTGCTCCTTCGTGATCTTGCCGTCTTCCAGCAGCTTCTTCAGTTCTTCGATTGTCATTGATAAAACCTCCATATTTGAGTTCTACGGCCTTTCTGCCATAGCCCACAGATTTATATTCTGAGTTCCGCAAAGCCGCTCCACGGCGCACACACCGCCGAATAGAAGCCTTGCAGCCCACTGGAATACCGTTCGTTATTCAGCAAACACCCAGTCATCAGCCAGCATATCAGCCTGAGAAGCCAGCCAGCCCATCTGAACGCCGGATGTACCGCAAAATGCGATAGCCTTGTTCCCGATTGCGTCATGCTCAACGTTCACAAGTTCATCGCTTGCGGTCATGTAGCTGATTCTGGTAGCAAGTTCAATGTGCTGGTTCTTTCCGTTCCATCCTTTGCGCTTCACCTTCATTCCACGCTTGATGTACTTAATTGCTTCACCGAAAGAAAATGCAGCTTCACCGCCAAGCTGAGGGCAGTTGTTTTCGTCAGCAATTACCCATTCTTCAGAACAGATGTTCATGGTTGTGTACTCAACAACCTGAGTTTCACGGATGTCAAGAACTGTCCCATCCTTGCAGTGCATCATGATAGTCTGCTTTTCATCGTCCCAGTACCAATATCCGCCCCAAGACGGAAGCTTGATCTTTGCCCCACTTTTCATGGCTTTGAATGCTTCTGCGAACTTCATGAGTGTTCTCCTTTCGCTGATACCGTTATTCTTCGATTGCATAAATTGTGATGACCGTTCCATTTGGAATATTTCCAGTGATTTGCAGATAACCAATGCTATCATCGGTCAGAGAAATGGAAGATGCACCAGAATTAACGTTTCTGTAATTGTTGCGGTTTCCTTCTGTTGATGCAGAAAAATAGATTCCACCATACCGAACAGCAAGGAATTTCGTTCTAACTGCAATCCCGTCAACCACAGCATTGTTCACGATCTCATAGCAAAGATTCTTTCCATCTTCCTTGTCCTTTGCCGTGACCGTCAGATTTCCGGTTTTGCCAGCAGTTGACGTTCCAATTTCCAGCAATACCGCCTTGAACGCATACGGCGTTCCGTCAGGTGTTTCCGCTCTGACGATCTCCGTTGCAGCAGCAGAAAGGATGATCGTTTCAATTCGCTTGAACTTTTCTTTCTTCGGCAGTGCATCAAATACCGCCTTTGCTGACGGATAGTGTTCATCGTCAGATGTTTCGTTCACCTCAGACACCTTGTTTTTGAGTGCTTCAAGTTCCGTCAACCGTATGGTCTTATCCTCATATGTGCTATCGGTAATTTCTGCGTAGTCTATTTCATCATCAGAAAGTCCAAACTTCTGAATATAACTCTTATTCTTTGTTCTGCCGATAAAATACGGAATTGTACCGTATATGTACATGGTCCGGTGAGCGCCGGGATATGGCTGAAAAATTCCATACAGGAAATAAAAGCCTGTTTCAAGATCACGCAGATATTTAATGTTGTTCTTATCAAGGCTTTCCACATATTTGATACACTTTGCACCCTCCGGAATTACAATGCTTTTCGCCGCTTCACCAGCTGCCAGAACTTCTGTGATCCAGTCCGGCAGGGCTTCCGGATTCTTCATTTCACCTTCCAGAGACAGAGCAACGAACGTCTTGTAAATCATGGACTTTACCAGCACATCGCCCACAACATACCGCAGTTCGCATTCTCCACAGCCTGTCTGCGCCGTGTCAGCGCTGGTAACTGCCCATACTGCTTTCCCGTCAGCAACGGTCAAATTGAGCGGATAGGGAAGAGGGTCATCCTTGCGCCTGTGCAGCGCATGAACCGTCCCTTCTCCAAATGTTTCAGCCCATCCGCTGATGTCGAACTCAATTTCTCTTGCAAGATTTTCCCCCTGCCGCCCTATGAAAAGACCGTCAGACCCAGCTTCATAACGAATCGCCATAAGATTTCTCCTATACACGGGTTTCCCCGGCTGTCCGTTTCTGATTCCCTCCGTTTTTTTGCATGAAAAAACCGCCCTTTCAGGCGGCAGCTCAACATATTGTGCATGAAAAAAGCACCATGCGATTGCACAGTGCTTTAATATTTAGGCTGTTCTGTCAGTACGATAACATCATAGTCCATCGGAACGCCATCATTTCTGGCTTGTTCAATCATGGCGGTCATTTCATCAATGTCTTCTTTGGAATATCCGTATTCTGTTGCCATCTTTACAAATTCAGCTTTCGTCATGACTGTTTCACCGCCTTTTCAATGATTTCGCCGATTTTCCTTGCAATCTTACGGGGATTTCTGCTGTTTACAAATTCAGAGTAACCTTCAGCAATAAATTCCGCTATGCTGGAAGCGCCGTATTCAGAAAGCCCTTCTTTGATTTCACTCTTGGACATGGAACCCCACAAATCTTTCAGTTCTTTGTTATCACGGATTCCAGTTGCATAGTCGATTTGATGTGCAACTTCGTGGTCAAACACAGAAGCAATCGTATCACACGATTCAGGATGCCATTTGACTTCAACGCACCGTTTAAGGGACTTGATAAACGCTTCCGGGTTTTCTCCCCATTTATTGTTTATAACAATGCCGCTGTATTTATTTACAATATCGTTCGTTGAAGGCTTTCTGCCGCTTGCGAAAGCGTATGTATTGCCATCAATACGCCCAACCGTCTTATTTGCGAACGATTTTGCATATTTGCTGTACCACGCATCGGATTGACCGGGATAACGTGTTTTCAGATCGTTCAGATAGAAGTCCGTCATTTCCTTTTTGAAGCGTTTGTTGCGCTCCTGACCGGAACCAACGAATTTCAAACGGTTTCTGATTGCAGGGCAGTAGTCAATTCCACGCTTGAACGCAGCATTCATTTCATTTGCGCACTGAATATCAACGCCCTTATAAGAACACTCAATTCCAAGGCTTGATTTTGCATACTGTTCAGCTTCTTTGATTGTCTTTGCTGGCACGAATTTTTCAGCTTCCATTTTAGAAGAATCTTCATCCGTTTTCAATATATTTCCAGAAAAATGCTTCCCGGTTGCCTTGAAAAATTCTTCATCGTCCATAAGCTGATAGCTGACATAGCAGCGGCAGTTGCAATCCTCTGCTGCAACGCCGCTCTGCTTCGGAGCCATCGTCTTTACGCCGCTTGGCAGTTCAAACGCTTCGTCCATTTCCACGATCACGCCATTCATGCGGGAATGGGTATCACGAACGCTGCCGTCCCGCATGGTCATCCACTTTTTCACCATCCGCATACCGGAATTTCCATTTTGCAGCGCATCATTGAGATTCTTTGCAGAAGCAAGGTGTCCAGCTTCCCGCACACGTCCGACTTCGGTTCGTGCAATCAGGATTGCTTTCTTGTAATTGCCATTCAGCTTCCCGGCAATGCGGTCAGCCATCGTGTCAAACCGATCACCAACCGTCAGAGCCGTTGCAACCTCACGCTTGATGTCCCAGATGATGTTCTTATGGTTCTTTTCCAGCGCAACGTCCATGATGGTATTGTCCACGCTTGCCCATGCCGTTTGCGCTGTCGCAGTGTCAACGCCTTGGAAGAAGGCTTGCAGTTCCTTGCTGTCCTTGCCTTTCTCCACAGCGTTTCTAATCCCGTCATAGGATAGCTGGTACATTTCCTCAACGGTCCGCTTGATTTCTCTGGAAACGTCAATGGACAAATCTCCAAGCCGCTGTTCAACCTCTTGCAAGAACCGTGCGTCCATGCTCTTTGACCGCAGGATTTCAAATGTCAGCTTTCCGTCTTCCGAAAGCTGATAATACTCTTCGGCAATGAACTGCCGGGTTTCCTTCAGAATCTTCTTGTAAAGCTTTCTGATTTCCTTTTCGGCCTGCTGCTCTCTGTGATCCTCAATCCGGCGAAGCTGTGAAAACAGATACTGGTAATCTTTCGCCATAGCGCACCCCCAATCGTGAAGAAGCGTTATTCTTCAACATCTTCTTCATCCTCAGAGCCTTCAGGCGGTTTTTCATCCTTGTCCGAATCGTCTTCCTGATCCTCTTTGGTATCTGTGTAAAGGTTCGGAATATCGTCCTTTTCCTCTTCAATCAGCTGCATGACTTCTTCCACGTCATCCACGAAAGAATACTGGCTGAAGGCAATCCGTTTCGGCATACCGGAACTGATGATAGCGGACACGGCCTGCGCTTCGTTCTGAAGGTCAACAGGGAAGTTCCGCTTGAATGTGATATAGCACTGAAGCGGATCACATGGGATGCGCTTCTTTGCCCAGCAGCCAGCAAGCAGCTTGAACATATACACGCCAGCTGTAATCATCTTCGCTTGGAACATACCGCATTTTGCTTCAAGGCCAGTCAGCTTGAACTTCATAGCCACGCCGCTTGCGTTCTGGCTGAAATTCTCATCCGCCATGTTCGGCGTTTTACTGAATCTGTAAATGTTCTCTTCCAGACGTTCAAGATGATGCTCCACAAAAGCGTCATTGATGTCCTTCGTGATAAAGTGGATGCTTCCCGGCTGGTTTCCGCTGCTAAAATACTGGAAAGCGCCTGTCCGCTGACCCTTTCTGATTTCTTCATCGTCCATTTCAACATTCTCAAACGCCATATAAGCATTTGCAAAGCTGTCAATTTCATTGTTTTCATCGGACACAGTGCGGTCATATGCGTCAATCAGTTCCATGACCTTTTCCACATCGCCCAGCATTTCAGAGTTATTGGGAATACCCTGAATGGCGCAGAAGCCGAACAGGTTCGGCATGGCCTTTTCCGGCTTCTCCGTCAGACCGCCAGCGAAGCCCTCATAGAAGCGGATTGTCTTTCCGTCATCGAATTCAGCCTTCCAGATTTCTTCACCGCCAAGGCCGATTGTCTTATAGTAGCGGATGCCGTATTTCGGCTCCATGATGCTTGTTTCCGACAGCACAATGGTTTCATAAGAGGGAAGCGCCATACAGCGTTCGTTTCCGTCTGTGTCGTGGTAGAACATCCGTCCGGCATATCCGGCGATAGCAGCAAACTTCGTGATGTCCATATCCACATCATACATATTGTTCCGTGTCACGAAATCAGAAAGTGCCTTGCTGGCTTCGTCTCTGGCTTCTTCGCCGCCCGTGTCTTCCTTGCTTTCCGCTGTGTCAGCATAGCTATAAACAGCAGGCTTTCCGGCGAAATAGCCCGTCTTGAAGTCCACGATCTCACCGAAGAAATCATTGTTGACTTTGTTGTTGACCGGGTTTTCTTCGTCAAACCGTGGAATCCGCTGGAAGATAGGAACTTCACCGTCAAGCACCTCATACCGCTTGTGCAGGTTCCAGTTGTACATTCTGTTTGCGGCGTGTTTGTCGATGATTTTATTCAGAAGTGCATCACTGATTCCCAACCGGTCAATTTCATCAATTTCCGCCTGAAAATCAGGGTACAACTCATATTCGCTTCTGGGCATTTCTTTTCCCTCGTTTCTTCCTTGATGTTTTGTTGATATTAACAAAACGTCTGTCAAACATAACTTTTCCGTCAAAAGAAAATGTCAGCCCACATCGTTTGCAGACTGACACATCATTTATTTTGATGAACTGATGGGAACACATAGCTTTACCATATCCTTTTGACTGCCTTTGCTTTCGGTCTCTTTCTCCATCCCTCAACGGAATAGCGAAGCGCCGCCATTGCATCATCCTGAAATGGAACAGGTTCATCCAAGTATTCCCCGGTTCTTTCATCCTTCTTCCATTTCCACTGCTGCAATTCCTTGATGGTATTTACGCAGGAAGGGTGGACGTATATCTTCCGCTGCTTTAGCCAGTCTATCTGAGCCTTCACAGAACCAGCAGAACCGCCCTTGTCCACGCCGCAGGCACGGAACCCGGCTTTCTGCCACATCTTGATTCTGTCCGGCTCTGCGGAATCACACCACATCTGTTTTCTGCGGTCGATCCCTAACCGATCCGCAAGCTGAATCAGTTCATTGGTGTCCTTCTCGAATTCATACAGTTCCTTCGTGATATACAGGTCATCGTCCTTGATGCCAACAGGAAGGATGACGTTTGCATGATTGAAGCCGAAGTCCTGACCGTTTGCAAAATCGTCATAGTCTTCCGGATTCTGCGAAATCTCTTTGACTTCCCAGTTGTGGAGAATCAGACCGCCGATTTCGCCCCATTCTCCAAGACCGTATATCTGATAGCCTTCCGGGTCAACAACCTTTCTCCGCTCCATACGCTTCCTGTACGCATCATCAATGAAGCGGTTCATCAGGTATGTGGAATGATGACACAGCACATTGTCATCTGGAATATCAAAAAAGACTTTCTTGATCCAGTGGTTCTTATTCACCGGATTGAAAGTCAATCTGATCTGATAGAATTGTCCGTCAGGCAGTTCACCACGCAGACGGTCATCAATGATTTCAAGGTCAGCCTGTGTCAGCTCTGTTGCTTCCTCGCACCACACGTCCGTCAGCTTGCCTTTCTGGAAGGTGATGGACTTCAGCTTTTCACGCTGCTTGTCATCGTTCATTCCACGGAATATGATCTGGTTGCCATTGGCTTTGCAGGTCAGCTTCAGCGGGCTTTGTGTGATTCTCCAATACCGTTCCGCCTTATCGCCAAACATCCGGTAAATAGCGCCTGTCAGTTCAGCAAAGGTGCTGTCACGGTTTGTAATGTCGGATTTGCGGATGCAGACAAGGTTCCTGCCCCTGTCACGCATCAGCCGCAGGATATAGTTCTGCGCCGTGTCAACGGATTTTCCGCTACCTGCCGACCCTTTCATCACGATATAGCGTTTCTTGCTTCGGTCAACCTCTTTGAAGCAGGGATTTGCCTGAACCTTGATGTTCATTCGTCATCATCCCCGTAATCAACAGTGATGTTCAAATCCATATCAACTTCCTGCTGCACCTTATCAACAAACAAGCCCTGCATTTTCCCAAGCGTATTGATTGCACTGATAACATCTTTGATTGCAGGCTTTTTGTTCATTGTTCTTGCTTCAGACATAAAATCGCCAACAGATTCAACAACAATAACTTCTTCATCCATCTGCTGACGGATAATGTTTGTCAACGCTTGCTGCATTTCTGTCACATCGGCAATGGAAGCGTTCTTGATTTCTTCTGCCAATTCAGCAAGTCTTTCTTTTACCTTAGGATTTCTTAATAATTGACTTGCACTTGCATCTGCTGACGCTTCATTCTTGCATTTATATCCTGCTTTCAAATATGCCTGTCTTTGGTTTCCTGACTTGGCATATTCAAGGCAGAACTTTTCCTGTTTGACTGATAATGCCAAGTCATTCACCGCCTTTCGCTATTCGTACTTTTTTGCAGCCATCATGTGATATGACGGATCGTGCAAGTGCTGTTTTGTATGACACTCATGACACAAGCATTGACCGTTCTTCAAATCAATTCTTCCGCCCGGAAAATCCGACCACTTGATGATATGATGTGCTTCTAAATGCTCTTCTGAACCGCAGATTTCGCATTTCCCTTTTTCAAGTATTTTTGCAGTCCACTTTCTAACCCTTCCATCATTTCTGTCGAAAGGATAGATAGTATCATCTTCAAGAACTGCTTTCATCAACTTTCGTGGAAGCAATGCTTTCAGAATAAGAATTGCAGCATATTTTCTGGTTATCTTATAATCTCCAAGTAGAACAGCGATTGCATCAATAACAAGTTCTCTCTGTTCATCCTTGCTGAAAGATGTACCAGTATAAGCCACAATCATCACCTTTCTTTCAAATTAAACTAACTAAAGCAAAATAGTTAGCTTATTTATTTGCTAAACAATAGAAAAAGCCCAATAGGGAAGTACCCTATCAGGCTTTCTTATTATGTCAGTATAACAATATCACAGATTCAATATGAAATTCTATGAAATTTACTGCACACTTTCATTTTTTAGTAGTTCATTTACGGTGTGTAATGCCTTACCATGAATATTGCATACGTTTCTGTAAGACATACTCATTTCACTTGAAATCTGTTCAAAGGATTCATACTGTATGTATCGCTTATAGAGAATATCAAGCTGATCTGGATTTTGAATCTTTTCAAGGACTGCAATGACCTCTTTTTTCTTTTCAACATATTCATCCACAGACTTGTCAATTTCATTGTCCAGATCAATAATCTTTGCAACAGCATCACCCATCTTATCCTGATTGCCGGAACCAGAAACGTGTTCAGCGGATAGGGAAGAAGTGATCTTCAAGGCCAGTGCTTGCAGACGTGCCTTTTCTTCCAGCTTGTTCTTGATGTGGATGTCACACAGCCTGACTTGCTTCAGAAAGTCCTTTGCAGCATTGCTTTTTTCAGCTTCCATTGGTTTCACCCCCATTGCACGAATTCAAGTCGGACTTCGCCATTTTTACCAGTTCCACCAGATCATAAAACTTTTGCGGATCAAGGCCAGTTTTACGCCGAACCACATCAAATCTGTACCTGATAGAATTATAGTGCATGAACATGACCTTTCCTGTCTGTGTTAAATTCATATCGTGTGCAGCGTAGGAAAGAATAAGTTCAAAATCTTGTTCATCCAGTTTTCCTTGCATCGGATGTTCCACCTTACCGTTTCCCATACTTGATTTTTTTCAGTTCCGGGTATCTCTGACTGAATGGGAACAATTCCTGTTTGCCGTTGATAATCTCTGCAAGCACTCTGTCCATATGCTCTTGATACACGTCCGCTTCTGGATTACTGGGATCAATAGCTGCACTGTACTCTTGCCGGGTTTCCTTCCATGCTGCACACAAGCGCATGATCCGGTTATAGCCCCATCCCTCTGTTTGATGCAGGGCCATTTGAAGCGTATCAGCCATGTACTGAATCATCAGCAGTTGTGCGGTTTCCACTTTGTTCTTTGCGTACCGTTCGGCAAAGGCAATCATTCCGGACTGTTTATTCGGCATTACCGCCACCGTCCTTTTCCAAGTAAGGCTGAATGGAGCGCATTTTCTTCCCACATCTGGCGCACTTGTAGTTATACAAGGCATCGCAACTGCCTACGCCGTCATAGGTATAGTCAACTCCAATTTGTTTCCAGTCATGCCGCTCGCACGGGCAAAGCCTTTCTTCCAGTTCTTCCACACGATATGTCAGACGGACTATTTCGGCTTTCAGTTTTCGTTTACCAAACATCAGGATTCACCGTCTTTCTGTTCTCTCGGCAGTTTAACAATTTTTCCATCGGTTAAATCATCAGTGCCAAGCTGATAAGATACTAATTGCATTCCGCTTTTTGTATACTCCACGCCATTGAAGAAACCGCAGATAATTCCGTCAGGAATATCAAGTGTGATTTTCATTGATTGTCACTTTCCTTTCGCTCGCCGAAGCTGCAAAAGAATGTCCTTGTGTCCTGCTCAAACGGCAAAAACGCAATGTTTGTTTTAGGGCAAAATGCGTACATATCTTTTCGATTCCACACGCACAAATGCTTGCAGTTCTCACACCGCACCACCGGCACAGAAGCATCTTCCGTTAGAGCAAGATAGGCGATAGCAAGGGGCCGACTATGATGCAAGAGTTCATCTTCGTCCATGTATTGTGCGATATGTTCGATGGTTGCAATGGCTTCTTGCTTTAGGTCAACACCGTAGCCGAAATCATGCGTGTAGTGCATCAGTTTTTCTCTAAGCGCCATTGTCAGCCCTCCTGTTCCATTCCTTGACAGCATCTCTGACACTGTGAGAAGTACCGATAGTACAAATGCTCGTTATCATCCGCAAGTATCTCTACGCCCTTATATCCGCAGAACGGGCAAGATTTCAATTTATCCATTAGTTTTCACCCCCATCACCAATCATCATGAAGCCACTCTGAAGCTGCTTGATCGTATCTTGCAAGGGAAGTGCTACCTGCTGCCGTGTCTGTTCACGCTTTGCAAGGATTTCATAGCACTGCCGGAAATTTGCCCGTTCAGCCATCGGATTTTCAGAAACGCAAATGTTTCTAAATCCAAGACGTTCAACAACCTGCCTTGTCAACGGTGTGAAGCTGTCCATAGCACCCTTCACGTTATACATACCGTGCTTTCTGATTGCCCTCTGAACTTCTTCCCAGCCTTCACCCCAATCAGGGATGTCACCGTTCTGGACGTTGGCAGACAGTTCCCTGATGTCAGCAATAGAAGGTGACCATTTGTTTGTAGACACCCATTTCCGCAGTGAAGCTTCAGCAACAGGGAAGGGGATGTCTTGCAGTTCACGGAACCACAGTTCCATTGCTTCCTTGTTTGGAAGAATTTGTTCACGTGGGTAATATGTACGGATTGCAGAAGCGAACAGGCCAAATTCACGCTTGTCCATTACTTCAACCCCCTTTTTGACCAAGTTTTTTTCTTTGTTGCTGTAACAGCCCTTACTTTGTAATCATCGAAATCATCTTGTTCCGTTTTTACCTTGTTGATTATGCTGGTTTCAGTCTTATAAGCACTTTTCACGGAAAGATATTTCTTGCAAGTGCTGTGACATCCAACGGTTCTGTCAGCGCAGTCTTTACAAGGATAATTCATGATTCACTCCATTCCGCAGCCATCTTGTAGAAATCATCAAGTTCTTCAGCTTTGGTCTGCTTGTGATAAGTCTGCTGCTGTCTGGTTGGCTGTGCAGTCTGATCCTTCCTTGCCCAGTTCCGAATTGTCGCATAGTGGCTCTTATAGGACTTCCCGGTTGATGCAACGTAAGATGATAGGCGTTCAATGCGTTCTTGCCAGTCAGGATATTCGTTTTTCAGCTTGTCCAGTTCATCATCAGTCAGCAGAACATTGTTGTATTCGCCGTATTTGTGCTTGACGGGTTTCTTAGAATTACCTTTAGGTAATTCTTCTTTTTCTCTTTCTAATTCTTTATCTTCTTCTTTATCTGCTTCGCTAACATTAGCTTTACTGTTAGTTTTACACGAAGTTTTACCTGTCAAAAGTTTTTGCTTTTCACGGTATTCCTTCATGTACTTCCGCATATATTCTTTCTTGGATTCAAGCTGATCCAAATTCTGATGCTTTCCCCAATTCGGAATAGTAATCACACCGTCAATGATTTCCACCATTCCAAACTGTTCAAAGGTCTGAAGGGCAAGCTGGACAGTTGATTCTTTCATGCGGAAGATGGTTGCAAGCATTTTGTCTGTATAGGCAATCTGCCCCATCATAAAGACACCGCTATTGTTCTGCTTTCCAGCAAGGCACAGCAGCTTGAACCATACCACGATGATTGCATAAGCATCAGGAAGGCTTTCAATCAGAAGAATCTTTTCATCATCAAAGATGTCAGTTGTAATTTTGATCCATTTCACATCAGCCATTCTTACCACCCCCCGCCGACATATTCAGGACAAGCGGTGATGTGGTAGGTTTGCAGAAATCTTTTCTGATTTTTAGCAGCTCCGACATTCAGCATGATTTTTTCTGCCGTCCATCCGGGAACAGGTGCAAATCTTGGCCTGTCTGTTGCCGGATCAATTTCAGACCACGAACAACCGCCACACGCCTTGTCACAGTCAAAGCAAATATTTGTCTTTGATTCATACGGAACAACGAATTCTGACAAAGCCATCAGACTTCACCCCTTGAATACTGCCGGAACTCCGTTTCGTTTATCATCCGAAGCCCCTTCACGTTGTCACAGGCGGCAAGTTCAGGATGATGCTGCTGAACCTTCTGCCGTGTCCGTCTGACGGTTTCAGCGTTCGGAACGCCCATAGAATTGACGTAAGGCAGGAAGTCCTTCACCGGAAGGGAAATGTAGTTAACACCGTCCTGCGCTCCACGGACTTCCAAAACCTTGATGTAAAGATAACCGTCATTGTTTCTGGCTCTTGTGTCATTTTCCAGAATGGCTTTTACGATTTTGGTTGTAGGCTTCAAATCGTTCATCGTATCACCCTTTCTTATGTTTGGTGGAACCTGCCCCACCGCAGCAGGGCAGGTGTCCTGTTGTTTATCCTGTAATCAATTCAGAGTATGGAAGTGATTCAATCCAGTGGCAGAAGTCATGCCATTCGTCCAGCTTGTGGTTCTTCCGGCTCTTGTACATATTCGCAAGAACTTCATAGTTCAGCATGACTGTTCGCTTCTGGTTGTAGCTGGTGGGAAGCAGCTGAATCATTTGCCACCAGTATTTTTTATCTTTGGTTTCAAGGTATTTCCTTCTGTAAAAGTTCAGCACATCACAAGTGATTGTGCAGAAGTCATAAGCAGAACACATGAAATCCTTGCCGTCAGCGTTCACCCAAAGGCCGTCTGTTTCACTTGTCAAGTGTTCATGACTGAAATCATCCAGCGTAAATTCCTTTGCGTGAATCTTGTGCATGGTGGAGCAGGAATTCATTTCAATGTCGTATTCCAGATAATCTTCATGGATAATGAAGACATCTGGTTCATCGTCTCCGAATCTTTTTCCAGCACGATAAGTTTTAAATTCCTTCCACCAGTACAGCGGAGCCGTCAGATCAACATAGACCGTAATCATCCGCATGAACTTTCGGTCAGCAGTTCCAGCGTTGCGAAGCGTGGTCATAAGCTTGAGATCATTAGGTCCGACAATAAAATGAGGTTCACGATCATAAATATCGCATCCGTCACACTTAGGGCATTTTCCGCATTCGGCTTCAATCTCTTCGTTTGTCATGGCACCATGCTCTTTACAGATAAAGCTATCGCTCTTCTCCCAAGAGTTCATCGGATTCCGCATTCCCCTGATAGCGGGTTCCCATCCAACGACTTCTGTTTTTTCAATTTTAATCACGTTTTTCACCTTCCAATTCAGCAAGCTTGTCCTTGATCCATTCGCAATACATGAGCGCATCAACCAGTTCTTCTTCAAGGTACGTCAGACGGCCTACAATGCCCATAGGATTGTTTTCAATCTCTTGCCCGTATGTTTCCATACCCTTTGCCCTCTGACGCTCAGAAAGCTTGCAAATGCGTTCCCAATAGGGATTGTCCATGTCATTCACGTCCTTCCCATTCATAACAGGAATCATCATATTCCGTCCAGTCCGTGCAATATTCGCTTTCAGAATTGACGCACACCCAACCATCATCAATGCTTTCGTGGTGATGGTATTTGCAGGTTCCGCAACACTGCTCCATGCTGTCACGCCCTTTCCATATCGTTGTAATAATTGTTGTCATTATCCCATGTGCAACGAACAGGAAGGACGATTCCAACAGGAATATTCTTGCCACCGAATTTTTCAGTAACAATAACGCTGCTGTTTTTGCTTTCTGCTTGGAAGAACTGCGGATTCTGGAAGCATTCAAGGAATTTCGTGTTGACAAAGACGTTTTTACCATTGCCTTTCAGCCGTCTTACCATCGTTTTTCTGAAGCCGTTCAAAAGGCGGAAGTCAGGTGTCAGATGCAGTTCGTTTTCATCCTTGACGATTTCAGTAACAGGGAAAGGCGTTATTTTCTTTACTTTATCAAGGCTAAAAACTACAGATGCAATCGGTAAAATATAAGCTTTGTACCCATCAGTGGAAACAAGAATTGATTTTTCGTCAATATCGAATCCACAAACACGCCTTCCGGCTAAAAGTTCATTGACGATTTCCTTCTGTGCTTTCGTAAAATTCATATGTGCTTCCTTTCAGATCCGTCCAGTGCTGCCAATGCCGCCACGGTCTTCATTGCCCAGATGGTCAACTTCAAGCAGGTGGATCATGGGCTGATGCCTGATGATTCTAAACTGACAAATCCGTTCGTTCTTGTGAATGAAGGTGTCTTTGACAGCGTAAGCAGGGAAGTGCCATTCATCGTTATCACCCTTGTAGCTTTCATCAATGATTCCGATGCTGTTTGCAAGGATGATTCCAAGCTTCTTGAAGGTGCTGCTTCTTGGAGCAACAAGGGCTTCATAGCCATGCGGAAGTTCCATCGCAACACCCAGAGGAATCAGCTTGAATTGACCGCTGTCAATCATGACATCTTCGGCAGCACGAAGATCAATCCAGTCACCAACGTTGAACCGCTCAATCTTCTGGATGTTACGAAGGTATTTGATCCTGATTGTTTCCATGAACCTATGTATTCCTTTCAAATCATGTGATTTCACGAATTTCCACGGTGATGTAATCTTCATCGTGGAAGTAGTGGCAAACGCCTTTCACCCAACGTCTGCTGTCATCCTCAATGACACGGCCTTTCATTGCATCGACAATCATTTTTCCCATGATTGCGTGATTGTCGATGTCAAGGCGGTCATTCCAACGGAAAGTGATGATGACAGGCCGCTTGAATGGCTCACGCCGGACATCCTGACTGTTCATGCAGGAACGAACCATCATGTGCCAGAACTCCGCATCACGCTTTCTGACGCTCCAATGTTTCCCGGCGTAGTAGGCATTCACACCGTATTGCTTCGACCAATTCTTACTTCCGGCCTTGCTTTTGGGATATGGAATTCTGAATGTTTCGCCAAGGTATTTGCCCATTCAGCATCATCCTTTCAGAACGGAAGTTCACCGTCATCTTCGGATTCAGCAAATGTCTGATTCACACGGTCATTCAGTGCGTTGAAGTTGTCAGCCACGGAAGAAGCTGTTTTGTTCTTCAAGGGCTTGTCCTTCGGAAGCGTGAAATCTCCGCTTCTTACACTGTCAACAGAAATAGCCCGGAAGGGACGAACCGCCCAGCCAGTCTTTCCTTCATACTCCCATTCTTCATTACGGAACAGGATGCCAACCAGCTTGCCGGAAAGGGACACTTCATCCCAATTCCACTGATAGCCGGGATTGGACTTTTCAAAGGATGTGACCATGCCCTTGAAGCTGCTCTTTGTCCATTCGTCCTTTTCGCTTCCGTCATCCTTCGGAATGAACTGACGCAGAACGCCCTTCCACTTCTTGTCCATTCTTGTGTTTGCCTTGAAATCAGCATCGAAGAACCCGGCAAACTCACCTTCAGCAATATCAAACAGGATGCAAAGCTGCTCACCGTAGTCATTGGACTGGATCACGGCACGTCTGACCTTACAGACGTAAGCGCCAAGGGGAAGCTTCGGACGGTCAGTGAATTCCTGCACTTCATTCCAGTTGTTAGGCTTTCTAATCATTGTTCTTTCTCCTTTTCGTTCAGTTCATAATATTCACGGATCGTCTGATCCACGGATTTCAAGTCATTGTCAATCGTAGCCGGGAACATATCCATCGGACTTTTCGCCGTTGTGAAGCCGTCTGACTGCGTAATGAAACTGTGCTTCTTTCCGTCTGTCACACACATCAGGACGATGGAAAACAGTCCTTCCAAGGTCAACTGACTGTCAAGCATCTTGCCCATCGTCTTTGCTTTCACCTTGCCTGTGTTGCTGTCAGCTTCCACATGATGCAGGAAGTAGACGATGACATCAGGCGGTGTCTGCCGGATTACAAACTGCACCAGATTGTAAAAATGCAGTGCAAAATCTGTGAACTTTCCAAAGCCTGTTTCCTTGGCTCTGCTGAAGGATTCAAAGCACATCAGGTATTGACTATCATCAATCACGAACGCTTTCTTCTGGCTCTTGCTGATACCGTCCATAATCACGGCATAGTCAGAAGTGGCTTTCTTCGGCAGCTTCTTCTTGAATGGAAGCGGCTTTGCAGCAACGTTGAAGATACTGACATCTTCAGGTTCAAAATTGCGAAGGCTGGCAGATTTACCGCTGCCGGATTCACCCAAAACAAGAACAGGAATGCCCATTCATTTCACCCCTTTCATTTGATCTGCACGTTCTGATTCTCAACCAGATGACAGCCAACCACGTTCTGACCGCCTTTCAGCAGTGCTTTGATTGCTGTCTTGTTCGGTTCAACCGTGGTCTTTTCTCTCAACAGGTCAGCAGGAAGCAGCGATACATCTTCAACTTCCACGGTTTCAGACTTACGGAAGCTGACCGCACATTTCGCCGTGCTGAACTTCTGACCTTCCAGAGCGTTTGCAAGCCACTTCTTCAGGCTGTCGGCCTTTGCCGTTGCGGCCTTTTCACGCTTGTCAAAGGCTTCCTTTTCGGCCTTGAAAGCCAGAGCGTCAGCCTGAAGGTTCTTGATCCAACAGGCCACGCCTTCAACCTTCTGATCTCGTTCCATCTGAAGGCGGTCAAGCTGTTCAGAATCAATCACTTCGCCTGTTTCCATGTCGATGCAGGAAAGAATTGCTTGGTCAATGTCATATAAATTTGCCATGTTCATTTCTCCTCTTTTGAATCTTTCATGATCTGCTTCCAAAGAATGAAAGCACGGATGAACTCTTTCATATCTGTTTCAGCCCTTTCTAAGATTGGGATCAGGAAAGCTGCCTATCATTTCTTTTCCGTTGCTTATTCCTCGCAGATTTCAACGATGTGCTGACACAGTTCAGAGGGAATGACACTTCTTTCTTTGCTACCCTTCAATCCCTGCGTCCCTGTTTTCGCCCCTCTTGGCGCTGCCGCATGGCACGGAGAACCGTTCTTGCACATCGGCTTGAACTTCGGCGCTGGGCCGATGCTTCTTGTTCCGGCGAAAAGTTCCAAAACCTTCATTCTATGTAATCCTCGACATCCTTTCTGAACTGACCGTCAAGGCAGTCCTTACATATCACTTCATCATTAATCTGATAGAAGTAATCATCTTGTATGTGTTCGCCGCAGTAGCAGCACACAGGCCGTTTCCGTAGCCACGCCGTTTGTTCTGCGTCCCATCGGTTGAAGTCCGCTGCCGGATCATCAGTCCTGAAAATCCTCATAGGGATCACCACCGATGGATTCAATGTATTCATAGCCGCTTTCAAGCGGTTCATCGACCCATGCCTTGACAAGCATGGTGCAGAGCAGCATCCAAAGCAGAACAAGTGCAACCACCATGAAGGCCGTTCGCCACATATCACGCTTCCGCTGATTTCTGGTCTTGCGCTTTCTTTCGTTGCTCATTTTCACGCTTCCTTTCGTTCATCATCACTTCTTTCAGAAGGTCAGCCGCAGCCTTTTCAGCAATCTTTCTGCGCCGTTTAAGTTCTTCTTCCGTCAAATCAGGAATATGAACCCTGACTGTCATTCCCGGATAATGAAAAACCCTGACTTCCTTGTAAGTGTCATCCTTTGCCAAAAGACCACGCCCTTTCAGTTAGTCTTTTAACCTATGCTTCAGCAGCTTGTCTGAATGTCCGATTCTTCCGGGATGTCCTTGAACAGCAGTTCCAGCGTGTCCAACGTCCAGCCTTCCTGCATCAGTTTTTTCCCTCGCTTTTCCAACCATCGGAGATCAGCCAGATACTTCCGCTTGCGGTGAATCAACCGCTGTTCCTTCTGTGCCAGCTTCACGGCATCTGTCTTTTTCAGCCGTTCGATTTCCGCATCCACCAGTTCTTCCGGCGTAAATTCACGCTTCATCTGTCAGGCTCCTTTCATCAAATGTTTGGCTTTCCAAACTTAAACGGTAAAAAAATAAGCGTAGACATCTACGACAGGAATTTGAAGCAGGGAACAGCTCTTTTCAATTTCCTGCCGTGTCCAATCGCTTTTCCCGTTCAGCTTCAGGCTGAGCGTTGAACGATCCATTTCCATAGCGGAAGCAAAACTGTCCTGACTTCCGAATTTTTCTTTAATTTTCCCTCGTAACTTTGCGTAGCTTGCACTCATTCTATCAGTCCTTTCTTATGTATTGCCCTGCCATCATCAGCACCGGTGGGGCGGTTCCGGTGGACGGGCCATCAGGCCCGTTTCGGCTT